>JAABUV010000338.1_pt1 | contig 71680 bp, 2 predicted proteins | sample 5559971 | NCBI WGS metagenome assembly JAABUV01 (sample SAMN10711881, study PRJNA513362) | rock metagenome | isolation source: Antarctica rocks | place: Antarctica: Victoria Land, Knobhead nord | collected 2015-12-19 | reverse complement strand
ACTAATTTATTTATCTTAAGATATCTACTAATTTTAATTTAAAAGGATCTTTACCTCTATTAATACTTTAATTAGTATCTTCTTCCCTTTAAAGAATATCTTAGAGCTTAGTAAGAGCTTTTTTAGGATTTAAACTTATAATATAATTATAATACTTTAGAAGTATTACTTATTCTATAAATTCTAATTCTAATTATATATAATCCTATAAATATATTCTTTAAGTAAGATTAAAGACTCTCTTAATACCTATAAATAATATTAGATATAAAAGGATATCCTTAGCTATTTATATTAAATTTAGATAAATTAAAGTATTATCCCTCTAGTACTCCTATATAAGAATATCCTTTAGTAGACTTTTAAAATAAAAGTATTAAATAGCTTTACTTTATAATAAAGACTTATAATTTAAATATTAAAATAAACTATTAAAGGCTATTACTAGTTAGTATAAATTTAAATATACTTTATAAATTATATTACCTTATTAATATTTTATATATCTTATATATTAGTCCTTCTAATAACTAGTAATATTTTATAATATTTATAAAAGTAGTTAATAAATTTATTCTTATATATCTCTTTATAAAATATTAAAGTATTATTATTATTTAACTCCTCTTATTTATCTTAAGTTTTATATAGACTTAATTTTATAAAAGGGTTTAGAATATTAATAAAGTTATATATTAATCTACCTTTACCTTCTATTCTAGTATAATACTTAATAAACTTTATTAAGGCTACTTTATAAGTATAAATAATACTTACTTTATTAATAATTCTACTATTATATATTATTATTAAAATATTATTAAAATATTTAAAAAGAGTATTATATAATTAGAATCTTATATATATACTTATATTTATTATCTAAGAAACTATTAAGGTAAGTTAATAAATAGGATTTAATATATTATTAAGTAGTAATATAACTAACTATTTATATTTATTAAGGTTAATTATATTAAATTTTAAATTAATTATATTTTTATCTACTTAAGTATTAATAAAGTTATATAGCTAATATATATATAATAAAGTATTAAGTATATAAAACTCTAATAAATATAAATATTTTATATAAGTTTTCTAGGTCTTTTATTAGAGTTTTTTTATAATTATAAAAAATAAAGCTTTTATTAAGGAAATAAATTAATTACTATTATAAAAGTATAAATCTATTTAAAATATTAATAAGTATATTACCTATTTATATTACCCTTATAATATTATACCTTCTTAATAATAGTAGATAGACTTATACTTATTTAAATATCTTTAACTTAAGTATCCTTTAATAATATTATAATATTATTTAAAGCTTCTAAGTCTAGGGCTTTAATAAAGTCTTATACTACTAGGTTAAAGATATAAATTATATAAGGAATAGAGTTTTATAATTTATCCTATTAAAAGTTAGAGATTTCTCTAGTTTATCTTTTAAGGTTCTATTATTATTAGTATTATTAATAATAATTCTAAAAAGCTTATCTTTAATTTTATAAAGGGTTAATATCTTTATTATTTCTATTATAAGTAAATACCTAGAATACTAGATATCAAGTAGTATAAAAATAATAAAATATTCTTAATATTAAAAATTAGTACTAACCTAATAAATTAATACTCTAAAGTAGGTAACCTTTTAGGGACTAAACTAGGTATCTAATATAAGAGAAATATAATAAAGATATTCTAGATCTACTTTAATTTTTATATATATTTTTATTAAAAATCTAAAAAGATTATACTCTATAAAGTAATATAATAGATTAGGGTTAAATCTAGATAAGCTATTAATAGTAATTATTAAAACTCTAATTAATTAATAGTCTAGAAAGACTAGTTTAAGGTAAGAAAGTATTTATATAATTATTTATTGTACTTCTCTTAATAAAAGTTAATAGAAAACTTAATATTACTTTTTATTTAAAGTTATCTTTAAATAATTAGTTTTATATTACTAATTTATATTACTATAAATAATATACCTAATTTAAAGAAAGTTCTATTTATAATAATAAGTTAAGCTATTTATAAAGAAAGTATTTATTATAGGAAATACTACAGTTATAACCCCTTTACCTATAAATATAGCCCCTATTTACCTATAAATATAACTCCTATTTACTTATAATTATATCCCCCTTAAAGGGATTTAGCGTACTATTACCTAGGTAACGCCTTAGGAGTAATAAAGAATTCCTTAGGCCCTTAGGCTAGATTAATTATTTGGGATTTCTATATAACTTAAAAACGTATTTACTATTATCTTTATAAATAGAACTTCTTTAATTATAAATATTCTAATTAACTAAAATCTAGCTACTATATATTTAAGTTATAAACCCCCTTATAACTAGTAATACTATTAGGTACTATAGCTAATAAGTTAAATAGTTAAAAGATATCTAGCTATCTAGAAAGTATAAGAATAGCTAAGTACATTGCCAAGGAATATTCCTTGGTAGCTCTCTGTAGAAGGCTTCTATAGACTATATTATAATAATATACCAGTAATAAAGAAAGATATTACGTCCCCGTAATAAGGTAAGAACTATCCTACCTTATAATTACTTACTAAGTTATAGGTATTACCTAGTCCTTTAATATTTATCTATTAGTTATAGTAGGCTATATAACCCCTCTATCTTACTAAGTATTTAGTTGCTAGACTACGCTCTTTCCTAATAAGGCGCTTATTTATTAGTTATTCTATCTTAAAGGATTTAGTAATATCTATATCCCCGTCTATAAATATAGATAGGGGCTCCTCTAGTTATAGCTAGGTAAATAGGTCGTTACTTAGGTATAGCTCTAGCTAAGCTATTATAAAGATATTATAAATCTACTAGTATATAGGAATAGCTACTTAGTAAGCTAGGTAGCTAACTTATTTAAGGACCTTAAAGGGACCAATAAACTATTATCTATATTTTCTACTCATAGCTTAGGGGATAGAGTACCCGTAGTAGAGATATAATTTAATAGAGTCTCCTACTTAGAAGAATTACGGCTAATAACGACGATTATAATAAAATTTAGAATATATTTAAGTAAAGGTAATAGTATTAGATACCTAGAGGCGGGTAATACCTCTAGGTATAGCCTCTTTATTATATACGCTAAGGTCTAGGGGTTAATTTAGTAAAAAATTATAGGCCACGTTATTTAGTAATTAACTACTAGGGGTAGATAGCGAGTTATTATAGCTTAATTAAATAGCTAGGATTATAGTAAGCTATATAGCTATATTCTCTAGGGTACTTATCTAGAAGTATAAAGTAATTTATACTATGTAATTAGTATATTTACTAGACCTATTAGTTTAGGAGTAGTAAGTTATAAAATATAGTAGTTTTACTTCTAGTTTATTAAATAAGGTAGTTTATAACTCGCTTAAGAATTTATAGTCCCTATCTAATATAATTTACTTAGGTAGACCCTAGTTAATTTTATAAAGTCTTATTAGTAATTAGTCGGCCTAGTCTACGGCCGTAAAGGTTACCTTCCTAGGAATTAAGGTAATTTTCTAAGAAAATTTATCTATAATAGTTAAAATAATATTATAGCCCTTATTTAACATTACTAGGGCTAGAATAAAGTTAATTATTAGGATATAAAAGGGTACTAGAGGTAATAGAATAGGTTATAAGGAACTATAAGGTAAATAACGCGGAGTCTAATATAACTAGTATTATAAATAGTAACTAAAAAACTCTTAAAGCTTCTTAATAAGGCCTTTAATATACTATTACCTAAATAAGACTTTATAATATTTAGTAAATCCCGTATATTCTAAATAGGTAATTTCTAGAAATATCTTAACTACTAGGCCTAGAATATATAGTCTATTAAGTCTACTTATATTAAGCTTCTATATAAGGCCTTTAACTTATTAGAAAGGAAGCTTTACGGCGCCCTCTATTATAAGGTAATTATTAGTATTAAGGGCCTTCTTAATCTTATTTTATAAGAAATCTACCTTATAACTATTAATAAGTTATTATTATAGTTAATTACTTAACTTAATAAGGCTAGTAGTTATATAAGTATAGTCTTATAATATATCTAATTTACCTTCTTTATTAGTAGCTACCTTTATAGCGGTAGCGTTATATAGCCTTAATAAGGTATTAGGTATAATATACTACTTTCTAGGTTTATAGTAGAATTTAATATTATTCAAGCGTTATATATATTTAGAAGTATAGACTAGTTAAAGATTTAGCTTCACTATATAATATTATTATAGATATTTATTTTATAATCCTTAAAGCTATATTATAATCTATATATATTATAGTTTATAGGGCCGATTCTACTATATATTAGACTTTAACTAGTACCTAGATAATCCCTACTAATTCTAATTTAGTAGGTTAGTATCTTATCTCCGCGTCTTTTAATAAATAACTAAGAAATAATATAAGCCTAACTAAAGTATAGCTAGGATATTCGCCGTCTTTAATAGCGCCGTTAATATAATAGATTATAATATTAAAACTAAAAACCTTACTAGCGTTAAGATCTATAAATAGGATAATTTTATTATTAAAATAAGATAAAAACGTAGGAGATAATAAAGCCTTTTATAGTACCTTAAAAGATATTAATTCTAACTTAGAGAGGTCTATTATAGGCTTCTATTATATAAAATTCTTTTATTTATTTCCTACCTTAGGTACTAATATAAGTATAAGCGTTTTCCTATCTTATAACGGCTTAGTAATTACTATATAATAGGTAATATAGCTATATAGCTACCTATTTATACTAAGGTAGGTTTCTAACTATAAGAGTAATACTAGGAATAAGAGCCTTACTATAGCTAAAAGCTTATCTTCTATTATAGATAATTTAAAGGAGTTAAACTTTTACCCTAGTAACTATACTAAGGGGTATCTAAGGAAGGCTTTAATAGGATTTACTAATATTCTGTACTTTTATAACGTGGTAAATACTTATTATAGGTATTATATGTACTCTTATAAAGTTTAGGAATAGATAATAATATTATTAATATATACCTTAGTAAACTTTTAATAGGTATAAAGGAGATAGTTAATTTACTACTAGATATAAGTTAGAGAATTCTTATAACCTATAACTATAATATTAAATAATTCCTAGCCTTAATAGCTAATAATAGTAAGCTTATAGTAGTTATTAGGATATATATACTAATAGTAGAAGAAGCTAGTAGCGTTAATAACGCTTATATACTTATAGTCTTTTATAGCAGCTATTATTTCTAATTATAAGGGTAAGGTATAGATATCTAGGCGAGTAATAGTATTTAAACGACGGATATTAATAACTATATATCCCTTACGTTTTCTATTAGGTATTATCTTCTAAAAAATTAAAATATTGCGATTACTATATATTTATATGCTATTTACATTAGAGTAATACCTAAATAGGCTTAGCGTACGTCCTTTCTATAAAGATAGATTTCTTATATATAGAGAATATATCTTTTACCTACTATTTATATTCTAACGTAATAAATAGTAGTACTACCTTCTAGCTACTACTAAGTACTATTAATTACCTAGTATATCGAGATCGTATACTAGCTCTTTAAGTACTAGCTCCTAGAGTACTAGTCCTCTACTAAGCCTTCCGTAGTAATATTAGTCTATTAGCTATAATAGTAGGCCTATCTTCTAGTTTATAAGCTATTAGTAAGACGTCTATTAGCTATACTAGCGTTAGCTTTATAAGTACTACTAGCTATATTAGTACTAGCTCCTAGAGTACTAGGTCCTTATTTAATTTTAGCCTTCTAAATAGTACTATCCCTACTCTATTTAACCTTAGACTACGCTATCTGCGAAAGACTTCCTTAGTAGCAAACTATCCTAGATATTATTATTAAAGCCTCTACTAAATAAGAGCCTTATTTATTACCCTATACTATCGTTTAATAGTCTTAGGATTATCTACTTAGAAACCGCCCCTATATTAAGTTAACGTCTACTAGCTAAGATAGTAGGCCTATCCCTCTTATAAGCTATTTATAAGACGGTTAATAAGGCCCTTATTATATTATTAGTATTACTATACCCCTTAGTAATTATAGTTAGGTATTATCTAAGAATTCTTATTTACTACTCCCTCTATTATTTAGAGAAAGTAGCCTAAGTAATATATAAAAATCCCTATCACGTATTAATAATATTAGTAAAAAATCCCCTTACATCTATAAATAATATTATAGACGCTCCTAGCTTTTTAGACGCTTAATATACTAAAATATTTAATATAATAGCTAAGGCTATAAAGATCTTTAATTAGACTTAGATAGCTCGTTATATCTTCTAGCCTAAAGATATTAGCTATTTTAATTTATAGGTAAAAGATAATAATATCTATTATAATATCTTTAGCTTTACTAAACGTCTACGTTTTAAGGCTAATAGTATAGATATAGACGTTATAAGATAGAATATTAACGCGTACTTACTTAGTACTACTTAGGATTAGTATACTAAACTAGATTATTTAAGTAAATGCGGTCTATAATACGACCCGAATAGTATTATTAAATGGTATCGCCTACTTAAGGAACGATTCCCTGACGAACTATTTAAATACGGCAACTATTCAAGGTCCTTGTTACCTACGACTATACAGCTACAGCTAGAACTACAGCTATAGCTATTTAACCTGAATGAGTTTATTAGGATATTAACTATTAACAGCGAGAATCCGTACTATTAGCCGTTTACGCCACCCTCATTTAAATTACCAGTCTATTAGTAAGATTATACTATTCCTATTACGGACACGATGCCCTTATATACCTATAATAAGGTCCTTAGTACGCCCTTACCAGCTGAGACCACTCAGCTACCTACTAGAGTTACTATTCAGGAAGATATAACCCAACCCCAACTAACGTTATTATATTCCCCTACACGCCATTTCGGGAAAGACTATTCAGAACTAATTACTTCAGATATTGACGGCCTAATACCTGTTACTAACAAGGTACTATAAAAGCCTTCAGTCCACGTTATTATTACGGCCCTGTAGAAGCCTTCCGCAAAGCCTCTACTAATAAGGACCTCGATAGCGACTAATAATCTTACCGTTCCACTTATATATATTGCCGTGGGCAACGGGGATCCGCGTGCTGTAGTTACTAGTAACTATACGCAATCAGATATATAGCGTAAACAGAACCTCCCGCTATGACGATACGACACGGCGATAGTTACCCTTACATTAATTATCTATTAAATAAGGTCCTTCATACCCCCGTTAGGGCTACTAACGTACCAGACCCAATGCGTGGCCGATAGGAATCAGGGGTTACTAATACATGCATTTCTATTCAGCTTTACTTGCGGCAGGCATTTCGCTACCGGACGACGTCTATAAGACGTCTGATTAGTTAGGAAGTATAATATGTTCATGACTAATAATAGTATATACTATTAGGGCGATGGCTTTTATTTTATTATTAGTATTTATTATAATTACTATATATTTACATGCTATTTATATTAGAGCGATACTTAAATAGGCTTAGCGTCCGTCCTTTCTATAAAGACGGATTTCTTATATATAGAGAATATATCTTTTACCTACTATTCATGTTCTAACGTAATAGAAAACTAGGAAATTAAAAGGTATTAACTTAGTTATCTAACGGAGTCTATCCTAGTTATAGAGCTTATTAAAGGTATTATTAAGGACCTTCTTTAACTTAGTACTAAGTAGGTAGACCCTAGCTATTTTAGGGATTTTTTATTCCTAGTTAGACTTTAGCGGGATTCTTATCTATTCTTCTTAAGTAATATTAGTAAATCCTCCTTCTTCCTAGAGCTTTAGGAAGTTATTAATAATATTATATATTAGCTAGTATCCCTTATAAATAGTAGCCCTATTAGGTATAATAAAGTCTCTTATAAAGGGCGTTATAGTAATATTAGTAGGTGTAAAGGCTTTTATAATATAAGGTATTACTATATAAGTTATTACTAGCGGAGCTAAGGATAGTAAAAGTAGAGGATAACTAGAAGTTACTAATATAACTATTATAAAGGTAGTAATTACCTTATTAAATACCTTCTAAAGCTAGCTACTATAGTATTTATTCTTTAGCTAACGTGTTACTAATTCTACTATATCTTCTATTCTTAATATTATATAAAAATACCTATTAAATACTAATTCTTAGACTATTCCTAGATAATAATTATAAGGTATTATAACTACCTTATCTCCCTTATTCTTTACTAATATTACTAATAGCGATATATTAATAAAATAGGCGTAGAGAGATAATTCCTAGTAATTATTAGGTTTAAAGAAATAATTATAGTCTAGTAGTAAGGTATAATAGACTAGGATTTATATCTAAGAATTAAGAGGTATAATAATAGTTTACTTAGTATAAACTAGGTATATAACTACCCTTTTATAAGCCTTTATTTATAATAAAATATATATATTATAACTCCCTATTAAGGCCCTTAATTAGGAGGCTAAGATATTAATTCTCTTAGATATTATAATATCCGTCCTAATAAGTATATTTACCTTAAGGTTATTAATAATATAAACTTTATAGGGAGATATTATTATAACCGTATTTCTCCTATTATTCTTCCTAGGTAGATAGAGAGGTAAAATAGTATATTTAGAAATTATATACCTTATTAATCTAATACCTTAAACTATTATTAGGCTAGTTATTATCTAGATTTATAAGTTAGGAACGGAAGCCTTTAAGTAAGCTTAATTACCTAAGCTAATATTATAACTTATATTAAGGTATATTAAGTCTACCTTTCTACTAGGTAATAGCCTTACCTTAGCTATTACGTAGTAGTATCTATAAAATATATACCCTATACCTACTTCTTTAAATAAGTTAGTAGAAGACCTAATAATATTTTCTAATTCTTTAAAAGCAGAGGTATAATTAGCGTCTAGGAATCCTAGATTTTAGGAGTCTACTTAGTCTAGTAAAATATAGATATCTAGTAAAATATAAGTATCTAGAAAACCTAGATATATTAATATAAATGCGCGTTAACCTTTTTTAGAGCTCCTAAGGTATTAATATAACTAGTTCTTTAAGGTAAATAACTAGTAGTAATAACGATATTAATACCTAGGTAATATAATAAAGGTAGTACTAAAGTACTACTCTACCTTATTATTCCATTAAGGTTAGTAGTAATTAAGGTCCTTATTAGGGTAATAATTATTATTTTCTAGGGTCCCCTTAAGTACCGCGACGTCTTTTAATAAGGTATTAGAAGACTCTATATTAGGGGATATATAAGAGGCTTCCTTAGTAGCCTAATAGGCTACGCCTTATAATAGATAATAAGGTTAATACCCTACAAGATAAGGCTAATATCTTATAAGATAACTTAAACCTCATCTATACCCGCCTTAAGAGCGCGGATTATATTAGGGAGATATTAAGGTATACTAGGGTAATATTAAAGTTAAACCTAATATACTAGGTATATTTCCCATAGTAATTTATAGAGGTTACTAAGGTACTAGTAAAGGTTAACTTTACTAGGGGGCCTAGTTATAGGGATTAGGTTAATAGGTAGGTCTATTAATATTACTATTACTATAATTACTATATATTAAATACCCTTAGAAAAAGGGCGGCTAAAATAGCTAATAATAAGAAGGAAATAGTAGCCTAGAAAAACTACCCTAATAATTATTATTCTAGTACTAACCCGTCTTTACTACTAACTTTTTATTAGCTTAATACTACTTCTAAGAATACTCCTTAAGAGCTAGTTAATATTATATATCCACCTTACTATCTAAAGCTTTAAGTAACTTACTAAGAGTTATAATCTCTATTAGCTTATTAATAAATTATTAGTATTCTAAAGTAAGGTTATTTTATATAATAGATAACTAGTTAGGAATATCTTTAAAATTAGTAGCCCTTATATATTATAAGAGGCTTTATATAAAGACTCTAAATAATTTACCTTACCTTATATCTTCTTATATATATTTCTCTATTTATAATTTAGAGATAGTAATAGATTATTATTCTTTAAAGTATTTAATTAAGGTATTAATTTAAGACTTTAATAGGGTAGTTTAAAAGAGATCCTTTTCTAGAGTTATAAGCTCTATAAAATACTACTTATATACCTTACTATATAAATATATAAGTAATATATTAAGGACCTTATTTTTACCCTTAAAGGCTATAAGATCTTATAGCCTATTAATAAAGTTATAAATATCTTAATAGAAAGTATAATATTCTTAGTAGATAATTACGCCTTCTCCTTCTATATCTAGGAAAAAGTACCTAATATCTTTAGTTTTAAGTAAGGCGGGGCTATTATTATTCTTATTACTATTAATACTATCTTACCTAGGCGGTCCTAGGGGTCCTAGGGTACCTAGGGGCCTGGGCTATAATAGATTATATCTTATATAGCTTATAATAGTATATTTAATAATTACCTTAATATTTTATTCTACTATTATATTTTTAGGGCTAATAGATTAGCTATAAATAGCTTCTTTAACTAATATAGCCCTAGTTATTATTATTAGGGTAGTTCCTAATAATAAAGCCTAAATAGATAAAGATAGTAATAGAAGTTATAAATTTAATAAAGAATTTAATAGAGTTTTCTTACCTAATAGTAGTCCTAGTAAAAGCTAGTAAGATACCTAGATTTAATAGTCTTACTTAAACTACTTAATTATAAAATAGAATAATAATTAGTTAATTACCTAATTAGTTAGATATAAAGGTTTAGTACCAAGTTCTTTTATAAGATTAACGCCCTTAAGAGAGGTAGATCTTAACGGTAACAGCCTTAAGGAGTACTAGGCCTAGGAGGCCTAAGATTTCCCTTAATAATTAAAGAAATAATTTAATAAGTAAGCTTATCTAATAGGTTTATATACGCGTAGCTAGAAGTAATAAAATTAGATAATTAAAAGGCGAGAATTACTATCTCCCTACTAGTAGAAGCTAGCTTAAGAATAAGATATAAAACTATTTACTATATATAAAAACTATTAATAAGATAAATATATTAAATATAGAATTAATAAACTAGCTAGGAAGATATTATAATACTCTAAGTAGGTAGTATTAGTAAGATATAATAAGGTAGGGAAAATAGTAAGTAGGTATACCTACCTTCTCTAGATAGCTATCTTAATAAATAATAAATTCCGTTAGAAAATTTATTAGGAACGTCTTATTAGTAATAATAAGGTAAGAATAATAGCTATAAAAGGCTTTAGATAAGTATAATATTAAGGGCCTTATTATTATAGGTAAGTGCCTTAATAAAGGCTGTAGCGGGCTATATAAGGGAGGATTATTACTAGGGAATACGACTAGTACTTTACTAGAGGTTCTCTATTATAGTAGGTTAGTACTCGATCTAATAGTACTATCTAATAGGGAGTAGTATTAGATAGTAATAATAGGTATTACTACTAATTATTAGGTATTATAGCTAATAAATTAAATAGTTAAAAGATATCTAGCTATCTAGAAAGTATGAGAATAGCTAAGTATATTACTAAGGAATATTCCTTAGTAGCGCTCTATAGAAGGCTTCTATAGACTATATCATAATAAATACTACCTATTACCTACTATTATTACGGCGTTATAATTATATTATATCTACGCCCTATTAGCCTTTTAATTAGTATCCTTATTATTATAGCTACCTATTACTCTAGTATAGGTAAGGTGGTTAGTATAGTTAATATAATACCTTACCTAATAGCTCTACTTAAATATAAGGTACTAAAGTAAGAAGTTACTAGGCTATATTATATCCCCTTAGTATAGTTAGTAGTATATTTCTGATATTAGGTAGTAATATAAATACTTTTATAAAGAAGGTATCTTATTATCTATTATTTATATAACCTAAGGTAATAGTATACTAACTTCCTCCTCTTATAAGTATAAATATAGATATAAATTTACTTCTTACTCTACCTCTTACTTTATTACCTACTTTATTACTTACTCTAGTAGATAACCTTAGTATTATATTTTAAGGTAAAGGGGTTTTAAAACTTTACTAAGTAAAGTATTCTCTAATAGCTTTAAATTATAGGGGATATTATTATATAAATTATTAGGTAGCTAATTTAATATATAAGGGAAGCTCCTTTAGACCTTTTAGCCTACCCTTTATATATATAATAGTAGGTTCTTATATAATAAGAAGTGGATTAAGTTAATTGTTATCTTCTAACTTATTAATACGCGTTCTAGTAAGATATAAGGCTAGCTTTTTAAACTACTAGTACGCGTAGATATTATAAAGTCTTAAAATCCTAATATCCTTTTAGAGGTAGTCCCTAATTTTATAAGTATATAATAAGCCTAATATTATTATAAATATATTAATATATATAATAAGTATACTACTAAATATCTTCTTATACTACTTAATAATAAGTCTTAGGGTAAATAGGGTAATATATATAATAATATTATAAAGGACTAAAATATATAATTTAAAAGGTATATATATTTTTACTATTTTAATAGTACCTTTATATTTTAATTACTAATAATTAAGTAGAATATTAACCTTTTTAATTATAACTTTAAGGTTACTTAGGTAGTATTAATAGCTAATCTATTTAAAATTGTAAAAGAAAAAGTAAGATTACTTACTTATAAAGAATTTTAACTCTCTTTTTAAGGTTATATATAAGCTTTTAGCCTTTAAACTTATAATATTTAAGAAATATAAAACCTTATTAGTATATACCTTAATAAACTTCTTTTTATATAAGTTAATTTAGTACCTTAAAAGGTATATATAAATAAAAGGATTATAATTATTATAAATATCTTATAATATATCTTATACTTTAAAAAATCTATAAATTATAAATCTATAAATAATAGAGTTTTATATAAATTAAAATTCTTACTAGTCTTCCTTTATAAAAAGCTTACTCTTATAATAAGATAAGATATCCTTATTAATATACTAGATATATAATATATAATATAAGTTAGGAAATATTAAATAGAGTATAAGTATAAGTACTATTTTTTAATTTAAAATATTAATAATTAAATTAAGAATATCTAGAATAATTAATATATCGCGTAATTATTATAAAACTTATTTATAATCTTCTTTTTCTTCTCTTTTAAGGAAGTAAAAAGTAATATAAAATCTTATGTTAAGGGCCGTAGTACTAGTAATTATAAAGAGAGGTAGTTTATATTTATAATAAGAACCTCTTAATTTATTTTTAATATCTTATAATAAGAAGTTTATAAGAAGAAGAGATATATAATTTACTCCTTCTAACCCTTTAAATACTTAATATACTAGTCCCTATTATATAACTATTATAATATTACTTATATAAATATTATTTAATTAAGACTAAGTCTTCTTATATAAGCTCTCTTATTATAAATATCTTTTAATTTAAAGATGGGGTTATCCTTATTATATATTTAATAAAAGGTAGTAATAATTTAAGTAAATATATTATTAATAATTATTTACTTTTAAACTATATCCTTTACTTTTAGTATTATAATAGAAGCTTTATAAGTATAATAGGTAATCTTCTTTATAATAATATAATTATAAGATATATTCTCTATTATAAATAACTAGACTTTAATAAAGTAATCCTAATTAACTATTACCTTAAATAGATAAGGTAGTTAATAATCTAAGAAGTATTATATAATCTCTTTTACCTTGAAGGGTATTTTTCTTTACCCTTATAATTATAAAAAAATTATACTTTTTACTTTTTACCCTTCTTATTTTAGATAGTTTACTAGATTTAAACTACGTATTTATACTCCTTTATAAACTTATTCATCTAGTCTTTAAGACCCTAAGAAGAGGCGTTTATAAGGCTATTAGGTATTAGTACTAGGTTAATTACAGTAGAGGTAATATTAGATTAGAAATATAAGTATATAGGGGGATTATTATAACATATCTTATACCTAAGGCGTTACCTAGGTAACGGTACATTAAATCCCTTTAGGGGGGATATAATTATAGGTAAATAGGGGTTATATTTATAGGTAAATAGGGGCTGTATTTATAGGTAAAGGGGTTATAACTATAGTATTTCCTTTTATTTATTTTAAGATATTTCCTTATATTAGATATACTTAAATTATTAAAATATATAGTAGAATAGTTAATTAGGTTACTAAGTCTAGATGCGTAAGAATTAAGTATAGATATTAAGAGACTACTTAATTATATATTACTAAGTATACTAGCGTCTTAGTAGGACCTTATATTTTAATACTCCTACTTAAACTATTTATACCCCTAAAATTAAGGAATATTTTAAAAACAATCTAAAAATAATTATATTAAACTATAAATTCTACTTTTTATAAAAATATAGTTATTTAAGATTTTTATTTTAGGATAAAGTTATATATAGTAAAATTATACTAATATATTATTAAATATATTATAAAAAGGTAAATATTATTAACTATCAATATATTATTAGTTATTACTATTATTATCTAGGCTTAATAGTATTTATAATAGCTAAGTAAGTAGTTATAAGGCTATATATTATTATAGGGTCGCTATTATTAGTCTTTAAGGTAGTTAGTCCCTATAACTTAGTAATAGTTTAGGGTATCTTTAAGCTTACTTTTACTAGTAATAATACTCCTATTATATTAAAGGACCTCCTTTAAACTAAATCCTTTATAAAAAGTAATAAACTTCTCTTTATAAAGGGGTTTAATAAGGCTATTAGCTAACTACTAGTTTATAAGAATATATTTAAGGTTAATAGTTCTAGTAGTAATTTACTCCTTTATTTAATAATATTAGAGCTTAATATACTTAAAGTAAATATAGAACTTAGGGTTCTTTATAAGGGTAATTACGCCTTAATTATTATTATAAATAATTACTATCTTAGGTACTTCCCTAGAATAGAGTTAACTAAGGAGGTTCCTTAGCTAGATAGCTTCTTTAAAGGCCTATATCTAACTAATATATTCTACTTTATATAAGGAAAGGGCTATTATAGCTTATTACTTAAAAGACTAGTTAAGGGCTATACTTCTAATATTAAAGATATAACTTAAGGTTAACTTATAAGTATTATAATTACCTATTTAATTAGAGTTAATATACTTAATAAAGTCTTATAAAGAGCCTTAGAATATAAGTTAAAATTTAATTATAACTTATAAATATTAAAAGATATACTTAATAGTTAATTAATATAACTTATTAGGGTTAGTAGTATAATAGCTAATAATTAATACCGCGTAGGTTAATATTAAGCTAAGTTCCTAGTATAATATATATAAGAGATTCTACGGCCTTTTAATAGTTTTTCTTAAATATAGGGTTTACTTTATACTTTTTATTAGCCTTTTCTAGGTAAGTACTAGTTTTTATTAGTATAATAACTTACTTATACTCTTATATATTAAAGTCTTATAATACCTTTTTAATATAAGTTATCTAACCTAGTTATAATATTTACTATTAGCGGTCTTAAATAATTATTATATTAAGGTAATAAATATATAAACTTAAATCTATTATCTTAAACTAGTTATTTAAGGTATCTTTAATCTACTAAATAGCCTATTTATTTAAACCTATAATTAAGATATTATTTATATAAAGAGCTATTAAAGTCCCTTTCTTAGGGTTAATAAAGATACTTAAGTTAGTAAATAATAATATAAGGCCTAATTCCTTTATAAAGTTAATAAAGGTATAGTATTAAACTTATAATAACTACTTAAGTTTATAAAGAGCTTTATAAAGTTAATAGACCCTATTTCTTTACTTATAACTTATAAGTTAATTAATATAAATCTCCTTATTAATATTATTATAAAGGAAGGTTATTTTAATATCTATTTACTTTAAGTCCTAGTCTATAATAGCTACTAGAGTAAAGATAGCTTTATAACTTATAGGTTTTATTATTAAGGTAAAAGTCTTATTATAATTAATACCTTTATACTATTTAAACTTATAAATAACTTAGTATACCTTATAATATATAACCTATCCCTAAGGGCTATATTTTAAGGTATAAACTTATTTACCTCTTAAGGTATATTTACTTATAAGTAGATTAATAACCTTTTATGGTTATAAGGATTTAACTTTATTATTTATCTTAAGGCTTTATTAGATATTATACCTATCCTTTATTACTTATTAATAGGTCTTTAACTTAAATAGTTCTATCTTATTAATATTAATAAGGAGTATAAGAGCTATTATAATTAGAGGGTCTAGTAATAGGTCTTATAAATCTAGTAGAGCTAGCTTAAGATAATTATATATTACTTATTAGATAGCCTATTCTTTCCTCTTAATATATTCTTCCTTATAAATATAGGCTTATTATTAAGTAGGAGTTATAACTTATTAAATAGGGTTAATATTATCCTAGACATCCTACTTTTTATTATTCTCCCTTAGAGTAGATATTTATAAGCGCTTATTTAGCCTAAAGTTTAACTACTACTACTTATTAGTATTAATATATTAAGGGTATTTTTCTTAAAAATAAATATTATTTACTTATATAACCTATTATCTTATAATATTTTATAATTAAAAGATATAATCTCCTTTATAATTAAGAAGGTAGTACTTATTACTCTTATCTTTTAACTTCTTTTAAATATAATATAAGGTATAAGCTATTAAACCTATTATTTAAAGGTATAAAAGCTTTAATAAATATTTATATTATACTTTATAAAGAGTCTTCCTTAACTTTATATTAAGAGATTAAATAGTAAGGTAGTTAATTATAAAGATAATCTTAAGCTAGAAAGACTTATTAAACTTAGAGTTAAGGAGTATTAGCTATATTTTATATAATAATATCTACTTAAAATACTTTATAATCCTATTTATTTAAGGGTCCTAGGTATTTTAAATTTATAGTAGATATCCTAGTCCCTAAGGTAGTTAATAAAGGTATTACTTATATATTTACCCCTATTATTAATATAAAGGTAATAGATTTAATAGTTTAAATACTTATAAGCTACCTTAAACTACTAAAATAATTAGAAAGTATTACTCTTATATTTAAAGTAAATAATAATTAAGATATATATAAAATTATCCTTAAATATTATAAAGTACTAACTCCCTTTAAAATTAATCAGATTAAAGGGGCTAATAATATTATTATAAATAAATTCTATTAAATACTCCCTTAATTAAATAGTATCCTTATAAGGTACCGCCTTTTAATAGCCTTAGGTATAATATTTATATATAAGCTTATTAAAGATAGGCTTTAAGAAATTAATTCTAGCTAATATAACTAATATTTTATTAATATTTTATTATTTAAAGTACCTTAAATAGGTATATTATAACTATTAAACTTTATTTAAGGGAATATTATAAGTATTAAGGGTTAAGGGCTTTTATAAGTCTAAAGTAAAGACTCTTATAAATTAGCTAGTATTAAAGGCTATTAATCCCTTTAAGATAATATAACCTACTTTAATATAAGTTATATTTATATTAATATTAAAGAGCTAACTAATAAATAGGAGATTATTAATACCTAGATTAAGTATTTATATAATATTAAGTATAAGTATTAACCTAAGGTTCTTATTAATATTATAATTAATCTTAATAGTCCTACTACTTTATAAGGTATATTAGATACTACTAATACCCCTAATAATATAAGAGGTCTTAATTAGTTATAAGTTAATAAATATACTTTAATCTTAAAAGGCGTACTAGTTATAACTAGAGTTTATAAGAATTATACTATTTAAGTTTAAAAGTAATTTCCTAGGAGCTATTATTAAGATAATAACTTTATTACTAGTTATTTTATAAATATTAAACTTATTAATATAACTTATAACATTAAATTTAATAGGAGTATTATTAAGCTTTTACTTCTTTAAGTTATTATAGCTTAAGTAGTTATAGCCTTTATTAAAGCTTTCTTAAATTTATTAGGCTTTAAGTAAGGGAATTACTCCTAGTATTAATTTATAATATAAGTATAATAAGACTTATATAAGATATCTTTATAATAGTTATAATTTTATTATAATTTATTATCCCCCTTATCCTTTCCTTAAGTATTATAAGCTTTAAATATAATAATAGTATAACTTTCTAAGGCTTATTAATATTATTCTTTATTATAAGTAATAAGTATAACTTAATTAAAGGGGACCTTTCCTAGGTTAAAGAAAGTATAACTCTAAATATAAATAGTTTAAAAGGTATTAAAGGTACTACTTAATCTTATAAAATAGAGTTAGATTATATAAGCTTTTAATATAACTACCTCTTTATTTAACTTTTAAAGTTTAATATTAACCTCTTAAAATTAATAAGTATAATTATTTATATCCTTAATAATAGACCTATTAAGGTAGATTATATAAAGGTAACAAATTAATTTAATATAAATATTAAAGCCTATTAACTTAAAGTTAATCTTAATTTTATTAAGGATAGCCTAAGCTTATAAGTTGAAATAAATAGGATCTTTAATAAGTTTATAGGTATTAAACCTAAGATAATTATAAATTATAATATATACCTTAATTTATATAGCCTTTAAAAAGGGCTTAAGGTTATTTAAAATTATTTATTTATTTATTTCTTTAACTTAATAATTATAACTTAAGTTAAACTTAAAGATTATAATTAAAGTAAAGGGAAAGCTCTTATTATTACTTTAATTATTAACTATTTTATTAGGAGTCTACCTCTAAGGATTTAATTCTAAATAGTAATTAGTTAGTTAAGCTTAGTATATTTTTTTATAAAGTCTTAAGAAGATTCTATTAATAAAGATATTAAAGATAAAGATATTAAGAGAGGAGGTATAAATCTATTACCTTTTACTTATAAGTTAAAGAGAATAGTTTTATTAAAAGTATTTAATAATAGTTTACTAGCTTCTAACTTAGAATTATTATAATTTAAGGGTAATTATAATAGTTTATAATTACTGTTATCTTCTTTAATAATAGGCTTCTTAACTTCCTTTATAATAGCTTTTAATAAATAAGGGAAGAACTTTAACCTAAAATATTAATAAATAACTATTAAGATATTAAAATAAAAATAGGATTTAAGAAGTATTAACTTAAATTAGTTTAACTTAAAAATAAGAGGAGGATTAATAAGTTATTTATTATAATAAGCTATCTTTATATTCCTAAGGATATAAACTTTAAAGGGCTAACTTAATAAAAATAGCTAGGCTAATATTTATAATAATAGGAAAAAGCTAGCTCTAAGCCTAGTTAAGTAGTTAATAGCTACTTAATAGGATTTAGAAGAATTAAAATAGCTAAGGCTTAACCTCCTTTTATAGAGATTTTTCTAAGGGGCCTAATAACTAAATAATATTAAAAGGCGTAATATAATAAAGTAGAGATTATTATAAAAAATAGTATCTATTATAATTATTTAGGAAGAGGAAGTATCTTTCTTTCTATAAATATAAGGTAGTAGTAGTCTACTTAAAGAGGCTTAATAGAGGGAGTATTAATAGGATTTTTATTTATAAAATTAGTATTTATTATAATAATAAGGTTGAAAGTAGATATTTACTTAAGGGCTTAAGTATAATTACTTAGTAGTACTTATATTAATAATAATATTATAATAACCCTTATAACTAGTCTTTAAACCTTATAATTATAAATTAATTAAGTTTATTTATTTATTCAAGGTTACTTATAATAGTAAAAGCTAAGTACTTTAATAAGAAGTTAAAGAATTTTAGGTAATATATATAATAATAGTAATTATTAACTTATTAAAGGGTATTAGAGGCTACTAAGACTTTAATATTATATTAGCTAGGATAAAATGAGTAATAATTATAATTAGAATAAATACTTATACCTCTAGGCTTATAACCTATTAAAATATATAGTAGAATAGTTAATTAGGTTACTAAGTCTAGATATATAAGAACTAAGTATAAATACTAAGTATACTAGCGTCTTAGTAGGACCCTATATTTTAATATAAATTACTAATAGCTATTAAGTAGTCTAAAACTTTATTATACTTCTTATAAGTAATCTTTAGTAATCCTTTAATTATTAAAGTAATTTAGATAAATTTATCTTAAATATTAGCCTATTTACTTAATATAGTCTTTTTAATATAGAGTAGATCTTTAACTTTAATACTAGAGTTTATCTTAATACTTTAATTAATAGTAGTTTACTACTACTATACTTTAAACTAGACTTTAGTATATTAACTCTTTTTAATATATTTATTAATTTTTACTAGAATTAAGTCTAGGAAATCTTCTTTAATAGCTTTAATAGTATTTTAGAGAAGTACTTTCTTTTCTTAAAAGGATCTATCTAATATACCCTATCTAACCTAACTTATAGATTAGCTAGGATAAAGACTACTAGATATAGAATTATCTATATTAAGATTATTAAATTCTAATTAAATAGCTTTATTACTAAGGCCTATAAAACTTAATACTCCTAAAGGACTTAAAGGGACTAATATATTCTAGGTACTAATAGTAAGAGATATAGGGTAATATAAAATAATAATATAGACTATTATATTATATAAAATAATAAATAAAGAATATTAGGTATAAGATAAATCTTAATTATATAAAATTATTTAAATTTATATTATAAGGAAACTATATTAGAGTCCTTTATCATTTTATTAGTAGTTTAACTTCTTAATAATACCTTAATAAGTTAGGTTAGTCTAACCTAACTTACTAAGGTACTAAGGGCTTTTCAGGTTAGTACTAGAAACTAGTACTAAGTATTCGGGTTAGTACTAGGAGGTAGTACTAAGTATTCGGGTCGGTACTAATTTATAGTACTAAAACCTAACTCGATAGTTAGTCTACTCCCCTAGTCTTTTAAGAAGCCCTTAAAGAGTCTACTCCCTAGCTACCCTTTAAGTATTATAATTAGACCTATTACTAGTATACCTACTAGTAATCTAATATAGAAGAGAATATTAAGTATTAACCTCCGCGCTAGTAAGGCCTATACTAGTAGCAAAATAATATATATAGGGGGTGGATACTAGGCTATAGATATCAAGTATATAAGGATCTCTATATAGTAAGAGATATAATACTCTATTAGATTAATAAATTATTTAACCTCCCTATTAATATACTATCCTAGAAAAGTAAATCTAATAGCTTAGAGGCCGGTTACTAGCTATATTATAATAGTAGGAAGAACAACTAACTATCTCCTAACTAGTTATATAAGCTAGCTAATATTAACTTAATACTTAAAGGGCTAGGAAAGGAGGTATATATATATATATATGTATTAATCCTACGTAGAGGGGAATACCCTCTAGCCTTTATAGGCTAGAGTAGACTAGACCCTACTTAGCCTTACAGCTATATCCGGTTAAGTACTATATAACTAACTAATTAACGCTAGAATAAATCACGTAAGTAACTAAGTAAATAAAATCTAAAATCTATAATAACCCCGTTAAAATATAGTCGCTTAGTAGTATTATACTATTATATAATACTCTAGAGTACTAATCTATCCCCTAAATAGAAACTATCTTATCCCTATTATTATTATTAGTTTATAATCTAGTTAGGTAAATAGTACCTCCGCTTATTAGTGTAATAGCTAGATATTATCCCTATATAGAAAATCTTAATACTATTACCCTTAGGTAATTATCATTTTAATAATAGTCTTATTAAAGACCTTTAGGGTCCCTATCTTAATTATAAATTTCGCGGCTTATTTTACTAGTTTTACTATAATAAGAATTATCTTAATATTAATTAGTTAGCTACCTTAAGCAGCCTACCTCTTATCCTTAAATAAGGGATATAATCTAATAATATACTCCTAAGTCTATTATCCCTCTTTATAAGGATATTTAAGTAATTCTACTACCTAATATAAATATAAGAGATCCTTAAGAGCTATCTTTATTTATAATTAGATAACTATTAAGCTTATAACTTTTTATACCCTAGTATAAAAGGTTATAATCTAGTAGTCTAATATAAGTACCTCTTATTTTAACTTAATACCTTACTTATATTCCTCCTAGGTATTAGCCTAACTTTTATTAATTAATACTCTAATATATTACTTACTAACTAAGACTAAATAGATTTAATCCCTATAAATACCTTATTAAGAAGCCTATTTAGCTAGTTTATCTACCTTTTTATTACCTAGGACTCCTTAGTATACTACTATTTATTATAATATTACTAGGATACTTATATCTTTAAGTCTAATAAGCTTATTAATAATCCTCTTTAAGATATATTATCCTAACTATCCTTATAAGTTTATTATAGACTTAATTAAAGCCTAATTATCTATTTATATTATTAGTACTAGTAGAGCTATATTAATAGTAAGTTTATGAGTTATATAAATCCCTTTTAATTCCCTAGTATATATTATATAGTATTTACTATTACTAAGGTATATTTACTATAATATTTCTAGTTATAATACTTATATCAAGGTACTAATCCTCTTATTAATACTACTTTTATTAGTATAAATATAAAGGGAGGTATAATCTATTTTAGTAACTTAGTTATATTTTATAATAGACTCTTCTTTACTATTATAGACCTATATTTTTAGGGGTTCCTATTATAATAGAGTAATAAAGGGTACCCGCTTTTCTATCTTACCTTAAGTAAATTAGAATACTTTTACGTTTAATTATTCTAGGGGGCTTTTCTATTTAACTCTCTTTCTTAGTAGTTTTTATAGCTCTACTAATATCTAAATAGCCTTAATAGTATTATAATTTAAGTAGGTATAAATTTATAATATTATATTTATAACTACCTTTTTTAGTACTTATTATATTAGAAGTTAGTAGTATTTAATATCTAGAGCTACCTTTAAGATATTTTTAAACCCTCTTAAAATAATATAAGCTACCCTCTTTTAAATAATTTATAATATAATAAGTATCTATTTTTATTTAAGCTTATATTTTATTACTATTAAGGTATATTATATTATATACTTAAAAAGTAATATAAGAAGGATTATACCTTAATATAATCTTTATAAGCCTTTATAAAGGATACCCTAGGTAGATCTTAAGTAGCTTATAAGATTATTAAGCTTTATTATAATTTTTACTTTAAAGGATTATAAGTAGTCTTTCTAGTTTAATCTTAAGTTTAATATTAGATTAAGAAGTTTAATAGACTTAACTAGTTTAATTATAAAGGTATTAAGGTCTAACTCTACCTTTAAGTTATTTCTAGGCTATTTCTTTATTCCTTAGGTTATTATAAGTTAAAAGTAAATAAGTTAATACTTTTCTACTTTAAATTTAGAGGTATAAATAGCGGCCTAATTTTAAATATTTATATAAATATCCTTAAAAGTCTTATAATTAGCTTAAGTTATAAGTCCCCTTACTAGTATACTAGTATTATTAATATATACTAGTATTAGGTACCCTTTCTACTTATAAATATCTAAGATATTAGTATTATAAAAAAGGTAGAGAATTAATAATAATAAGGAGCCTTAAAGGATTCTTATTATAATCTAGTATCTTTATAACTCTCTTTTAAGTATAATAATAATTATTAACCTATTAAAAAGGAAGCTTATATTTATATTTATATTTTATACTCTACTATCTAGCTACTTAGAGCTAATAAGGGCGGTTTATATCTAGCTCGCTAGAGGAAACTATAATCTATAAAAGAAAACCTTAACTCCTACCCTATTTATTATTACGCTTCTAGAACTCTAGATATTATATACTACCCTATCCCGTACTCTTTATACTATCTTATCTCCTCTTTTACTAGGGTTACCTACCCCTCTACCTTCTAGTTAGAGCCTATCCGCCCCTATATAGCCCCCCTAAGTTATTCCCTTATTAGCGTAAACTAGCTAAGTATACCTTATTAGATAACCTACTTAGTTACTACCTTTAACCCCTTTAAGGTTAATACTATCTAGTAGAAGTTATCTAACCCTACCCTTTAAAGTATCTACCTCCTCCCTTTTATATAATTAGGGTAGAATATAAATATATACTTAGCGTCCTAATACCTTTATCTATATTTATAACTAGTACTATTAACCCTTAGTACCCTTCTTTTATATAGGAAGGCGTATAGTCCTATCTTCTCTATATATAATTAAATACTTACGGAGCTCTTAGCCTTAAAAAGCCCTATATAAAGACTAACTCTTATCTCTTAGATCTTACCCCTCTACGCCGCTATCTTAGTATAGCTAGGGATACCCTCCTAGTATCCTTACTATCTCTCTTTCTACTTCTCTTTTACCTACCTCCTAATTTCTTTAAGGGTAAGCTAGGCCGTTATCCTAGCGTCCCCTCCCTCTACTACCGCCTAGAGGGCTCCCCTTACCTAGGACTACTTCTCCTCCGCTAGAGTCTTCGCGACCCTTTTCTCCCTTCCCCTTTTCCCTTTTAACTTATAGTAGATCCTTACGTTCCCTTCCTTAATTAGCGGGTAGATCCCTTATATTACTAGTACGCGTAGTACTAACTAGTTAAGGCCTATCCTTATTAATAGGACCCCTAATTCTACCTCTAGTACCTACGTACTAGTTACCTTAAAGGCCCTAAGTACTATCCTTAAGTACCCGTTTTATACGGCTTCTAGCGCTATAATATTAGCCTTCCTTACCTCTAGTATCCCCTTTAAGCTATATTATACCTCCGCCGCGTAGGTTATTACTAGCCGGACTATAATATTATAAACCTATCTCGCCCTATTAAGCGTAGCGCCTTATATTAAGCTAGTAATAACTAATAGGGCTAGCTTTTATATCTTTATCTTTAATCTTATCCTATTAATATACGGGCCCTACCTTAGTTTACTATTAATATAAAGTCTAAGGACTCTTATTAATATCTCTAGGCGTACCGCTACTACTTTAAGGTCTACTATTACCTTTATATTAAACCTCTTTAGGCTCCTTAATAGGTAGACTAACTTATATTTATAAGGGGTAAAGGTCGCCTTATATATATTTACCTAGTAAAGGTAAACCTTATATACCTTTACTAGGATCTTATAATTCTCCTTAGTACTTTTATTATATACTATTAGGTAGACGTCGTTAATAAAGCCTCTAGTCTATACCTAGAGTTTCATCTTCACGTACTCTTTTATAAGCGGGGAGTTAAAAAATAGAAATAAAATATGCGATATTAGGGATCCCTAAGGGATCCTAAAAAGGAAGCTTTATATCTATTTAATAGCCTATTTATTAATACTTTATTTCCTTAGATTATAAATTAGTTTATAGTAAAAGATATTATTAAAGGCGCCTTTTATATTAAATATAAATAGGGAGGTAACCTAGTTATCCTTAGATTTCTAGGCGGTATATACCCCTTCTAATATTATATAAATAATATTTTTAATTAATAATAGCTTATATCCCCTTATATATTCCCTTAAGAGGAGCTAGTGTTTTTTTATAATGTAACTTAGTTTTATAATAATAATCTTTTTAAGTCCCTTCCCTAATATATTAAAGAGGGTAATTAATTAATATAACTTTAATTATATATAATTATCCTTTCCTAGCTTTCTTAGTACTATTATCTTAGAATAGTAGAAGTATTAGGGGTAGTATCCTAGGTTAATATAAGTATTAAATATCTAGCCTAGCTAGCCTTTAATATAATCTATTACTTATAGCCTAGTAATTACTAGGAATTCCCTTAGTATTAGATATTTAAAGCCTTCTAAGTTATTTAGTCTAGCTTATTATATTAAGGGGAAGAAGCTATTCCTTAGAAGTATTACCTTTTTACTAACTTTTATTACTATTATATTATTTAATCCTACTAGCTTAGGGGTAAAGGAGGATAATTAAGCCTATCCTCCCTTAATTTATTTACCTAGTCTCTAAAGCTTTTAATTACTATTGTATTCTTTAATATATTACCTCTATCCCTCCTTTTATTTTATTTTAATAAGTTACTTCTTATAATTCTATTATATATTAAGGTATCATCTATCTTAATTTAACCTTATTTACTATTATAATCTTTTTAGATTATATACCTTAATAATTACTTATTAATACTCCTTATTTATAAATAGCTTTAATTTAGGGTAGATCTTTATAATAGGTATAACTTCTATTACTATAACTATTAATATTATAACTAGCTAAGTAACCTAGGTATTTAATTCCTTAATAGTATTAATAGGCTTAAATATTATAAGTAGAGCTATATTAAGATTAATAAAAAAGGTTTCTTTATTAATTTATTTCTAGTTATAAACTTCTCTTAAGGGTAATAGTAGTATTTTTTATTTAATCTTAATATAAATTACCTTATAATTAGAGTTATAATTAAGCTTCTTAATAATTTTATACTTTATTATTAAGTTAGCTATCTCCCTTATAATAAATATAAGGTTGATTATTATAACCTTATTATACCTCTTTTACTTAAAGGTTAGAAGGCATTTAAGTATTAGAAGTATAAGCTTAGCCTTATTAATAATTTTAATTAGCTTATTTACCTTTATATATTAATATTTCCCTAGGTTAGTCTAGGTTAGATAGTAAAGGTTTAGGTCTCCTATTATTAGATATTTATTATAAGTATTCTTTATAGTTATTATATAAAGTATATTTAATAATAAGATCTAGGAGTAATTTAAGGTAGTTTTAATCTTTATCTTTTAAGAATAGGCTTTATATCTTTAAGAGGGAGAGGCGTTATAGATATTATAAATATAAAGGGGTTTTTAATTTAACCTTTAAGGTTTAAGGGTTATTATTACTAGATTACTAATATAAGCCCTATTATACTATTTATCTATTAAAATTTTAATACTAATATAAGTATAAACCCTTATAATTATACCCTTTCTTATAAAGTAATATAAGTAAAATTTAAAAAGGGTAGAGTAATAAGTTTAATTCTTCTTTATATACTTTTAGGGTTTTTAAATAGTAAGAATATTATATTTATATAATACTATTTCCTAGAAAGGGGGGATTATTATATTAGGGGATTTACTAATATTATATTAAAGAATTTTATGTCTTAATTATAGCTTTGATATAAGATTAATTAGGTATACCTTTATTAGATTTCTTTACTAATAGTAGTACTTTATTTATTATTTATATTAGTATCTTTCCTACTTAAGCTTTTAATAGCTTTAATATCCTTTTTATTAAAGCTTTTAATAGTTTTTATATAAACTAGTTTCTCTTTTATATTAAATAAATATTAGAGTTTATTCCTATTAGAGGTATTAATCTTTATCCTTAAGTTAAACCCTTATAAAGATTTTATATAGCTTTTATATACTACCTTCTAAGTAGCTACCTATTTAGCTTTAAAGATTAAGACTAATCTCTTCTTTAATACTCTTAGAGGGTACTTTTAAGTAGATTAGAATTAATTCTCCTTATTTACCTTATTAGTATAATAAAAGAGGGTATTAAAATTAAAATTAAAATTAAAATTAACTTTAATTTATAAATTAATATTAAGGTCTTTAAGAATATTAATTTTATTAAGGGTAATACTTATAATTTTTATTTATTAGGTAGTTTATAAGATAATCTTACTAGATTTACTTAGTTTATTAAGGCTTAAGTTATCTAGCTAGATAATAGGGTTATTTAAGCTTTTAAGTACTTAATTATTCTCTTTCCTCTAAGTACTATTCTTATATAGTAATATTAGTAGGCTTTTATTTACTAGACCCCTTTTCCTTATAATAAGTATAATTAAGAACTAGTCCCCTTATAATTTAGGGTTTTATTAGGAGGAAGTAGCTTTTAACCCTATTAATTTCTTAGTAACTAGGATTTTTAGGGGTATTTAAAGGGTAGTTATATCTTAGTTTAATATTATAACCTAGGCGCTTATTAATATTAAGTATAAAGGGATTATCCCTTAAAAAGTCTTAGAAAGTTAGCTTAAAGAAATAACCTTTAGCTCCTTAAATACTTATATTATAAGGGTTATCTTTATAACTTTTACTTAAATTATTCTTACTATTAATATCTTTAGTTTAAGGATTATAAGTTTTAATACTATTAATATTATTATCTTTAACTTACTAGCCTTTTAACTTAACTTTATTATAATATCTTCCTTACTTAACTTTATAACTTAGGGTATTACTTTAATAGATTTAACTTCTAGCTAGATACCTCTTAATTTAAATTATAGTATTAAAGTCTTACTACTTTTAAGGTAAAGAGCTTATAACCCCTATTACTTCTCTACTATTAATTACTTTAATCTTAATATAATTAGGGTTAAATACTAAATAAGCGCCTTAATAATTAATATATTTAAGTTTAAATCCTTCCTTTTAGGATTCTTTATATATATAAATATTATAATATTAGGCGTAATAAGCGTAGGTTAGTTAATATTAAGTTTAAATATTAAGATATAATATAATTAGGTTTCTAGTATCAAAAATACCTAATAATTCTACTAGCTCTAATATATTTAGTATAATTATAATATTTATTTCCCTTAATAAAACTTAACTAGCTTAGGCCTCCTCTTTAAGTAGTATTTATATAGTAAGCCTTAGTAAACTTAATAATAATTATTAAAGAGGTAATTAATAGATTCTTAACCTTATTCTTATCTAACTAATTAATATACTTAATCTCCGCCCCTAGGATCTAATAGGCGTTTATATTAATAATAATTATAATAAGGGTAGTAGTATCTCTTAGGAATTAATAGGCTTTAGTTAAAATATTATAAATTACTATCTTAAAAGTAGGTATTAAGATAAAAGCTTCCTTTTTAAAATATACTACTTAATCTCTACTTTCCTTAGTAATTTTTAGGGTTCTTACTACCCCCTAACTTTTTATTAGTAGATAGATATCCCCTAACTTAAGTTAAGTAATAGCTTCTACCCTAGCTACTTTAAGGGTTAAGTAGGCTTATAAATAGTTTTTAATATAAGATTATAACTATTTTAATATACTTTTATAATAGTAGGTAATTATAATTTAATCCTTAATTTTAATAGTAACCTAGCGTTCCTCTTTATCCTCTATTCTAAGTAGAGGTATTAGCTAAGAGGAGTAGGAAGTAGTAGTAGCCTAAATTTATAAGGGAGAGGTAAATATAAGGCCTTTCCTCTACGCGTTTATAAGGTTAGAGTAGTTAATTATAATTATATTTATATTTATAGTATACTTTATAGTAGTAATATTACCCCTAATACCCTTAATAGGTATCTTAAAGTATTATAAGGTATTATAAAGCTCCTTATTATTTAATTAATTAATTACTTTATTAACTATTATAATTACTATCTAAAGGAATATTATAATAGTAATATAAGGAATATATTTTTACTTAGTATTATTACTATTCTTAAGGTACTTAAGAATTTATTTAGATATCTCTTATATAAGTAGGAGCTATTTATTAATAGGAAGGGACTAGTAGTCTTCTAAGACCTTTAACTATCTTAATTTACTATTCTTTATTATAATTTAATTATAAGAAGAAAGGTAACTAATATAAAGATATATAAGAGATAATAAATAAGACTAGAATATTATATAAATACTATATAGATAGTAATAATATATAGCTATTAGAATTATTAGGGAGCCTAATAATATTAATAGCGTATAAGTCTAGGAAAGGAGGTAGAGCTTAGGGTATAATTAATTAATAGCTTACTTAATAATAATAATATTATTATTATTGATAGATAGTTTATAAGAAGGAGGATTATATATAGTAAAGAGTTTTTAGATAATATTATTAGTTATAATAATTATCTCTCCTTTACTAATAAGGGTATAACTAATATTAATACCTATATTAATTAAACTACCTTCTAGATCTAAGGGTCTTTTTATTATCTAATAAGTCCTTTTATTATTAATAATAGCCTTAAGCTAAAATTTACCTAGATCTATATACTAGATAATATATAAGAGTAACTAAATATTTACTATTAATATTTAATTAATTTAAATTAAGATACCCTTACTTCTACTTAGTATACCCTCTAATCTATTAACCTATATATCTAAGGGTTTAAATCCTACTATAACTACCTTAAGGAGGATAAGTTATAATATCCTATTAATATTATAAGTATCTATATCTAATAGCTAAACCTTAAATAATAGGATAAGGGTACCTATAATTACCCTACCTTTATAGAAGTTACCTATATTATAATAACTCCTAATAATAGTATAAGAGGCTAGATTAAGTAGGATATTTATATTAAAATTATTAAGGGGGGCCTTATATTAATCCCTAATTAATATCCTTTTTATATAGCCCTCTAATATCTACTCCTATTTCTATTTAGTAAATAGTTATAATATAACTACCTCCTATTAACTAGCTATTAGCTTCTAGGTAACTATCTACTATATATATTATAATAGAACTATATTACTAATATACTTACCTAGTATACCTTAATTAGTAGTAATAATATCCTAGAGTAGGAAGAGGGTAGTAACCCTAAGTAGTATTATAGTTTTATAGTATAAATTAATATATACTCCTAATTAGGCTTAGTACATGCGCTAAGATATAAATACTATATTTATATATAATATAATATATAGAATAGTATAATTAATATTCTTATATAAACTTAATATTAATGTCGTTTAAATTTATATTATTAATATAATATTAACTATCCTTTTTACTTATAGTATTCTACTTCTAAGATATAGAGGGTAGTAGTAATTTAAAAGATCTAGTATTATATTAATACCCTTATAAAGAACTTTTTTAAGTAATAACTTTAAATTAAAGTTATATTACTAATAAGTAGGAGATTTTTATATATTAGAAAGCAATACCTTCTTTATATTAAGTAAGTATTATAAGTAGTATAATTAAACTTAATAAAGCTATTATAATAGAACTTTAATATCTAGGACCTTTTATACCTTATAACCTAGGTAGCTTATAATAATAAGTACCTATTAAAGAGCTATATAATATAGTGTTAAAGATAATATAATTAATAAGATTCCCTTTAAAGTTTACTTAAAATTAGATTATCCTTAGTAATTTAAAAGAGTAGGATCCTAGTAATAAGATAAATAATAAGGGTATACCCTTAAACTTAAATTAAGAAGATTACCCTAGGATTTCTTATTATTATAAAAAGTAATTTAAAGCTATTAATTTTTTTTAATTAATAATAATATAAGAGAGCTTTTTAAAAAAGAAAGATAACTATTAAGCTAAGAGAATTTAGAGATAAGTTAACCCTTAAAGGTATTAACTTATAAAGTAAAGTTAAAGGTATTTTAATAAAAGTATAAATAAATAAAGAGTTCCTTATAAATTATAATAAAATTCTAGTAATATAATAGAATAGTATTTAAAATTAAGTATTTATTATAACTATATTACGCGAAGATACTAAGATAATAAGTAAGTATATAATAGAGTTAAGGTCTAAAGCTAATATATATATTAATATACTTAAGAAATATTAGAAATAAATATCTAATAAAAAGAAAGAGGTTATATAATTAAAAGGCTTAAAAGATATCTACTATTAAAAGTTTAAGTTATTAATAAAGGAGTTAAAAGTCTTAAAAGTTAAGTTATTATTAAATAAACCTCTCCCTTTTATTAACTTAAATAAGGAAGAGGAAGTATAAGTAGGAAATTAAAATACTTATTATAATTAATATTAGATACTAGATATAATTAACTTATATAATATATCTATTAGAGTAGGTATTAATAAGAGGTATCCTAATATACTTAACTTTAATAGGACTATTAATTAAGATAAATAGGAGTCTTAGAAGATATATTTATACTCTAAGTTCTAATAGAGTAAAATCCTATTCCTAGTAGAATAAGATAAGATAGATTATATATATAACTATTATAAATTAGATATAATTAATATAATTAATACCTATATTAATTTAATAATTATAGACTTATATAAGTTAATAAAAGAGATAATTAAGGAGTTATATACTATACTTAATAAATTTAATAAAATAGCTAAAGTAGATAATAATATTTATAATCTTAGCTTTAAAATAAGTATTTAAGATAAAAAGGAAACCTTTAAAGTATTTTATATATACTTCTTATTAACTATTACTTTACTCTAGCTAAACATACTCTTAAAATTTATAACTTAAAATAACTTATTTCTAATTAATTAAGATATTAAGTATTAAGTATAGTATTTCTTACTTTTTAAGTTTATATAAATTATCTTTAATAGATAGACCTTAACTTATAATAAGTAGATAATTAATTAAACTTATAAAGAGGGGATAATAATATGAAGATTATAAGTACTTAAGGAGCTAATACTATTAATAATATTAAGCCTATAAGTAGTAAAGATACTAGGGTAAATAAAACCCTATTATTAATAAAATAGCATAAGTTATTAATATATATCTAGGTCTAAATTTATAAGGATAGCCTTTACTAAAAAAAAAATTCTAAGCTAGGTTATATCTTAAGAGATTTAAATACTCCTTATAAAAATATATTAAACTTAAGAAAGGAATAAGTAGATACTAGATTAACCTTTATAAGTATAAAACTTAAAGGTAATACTCCTAATAGCTTTAAATAGGAAAAAGAGTAATCTTTAATAAAGTTACTATTAAGGATAAATTAGCTTATACGCGTAAATATATTAAATAGTTAGAAGAGATGGAAAATATAAACTTTATTATAATTTACTTTTCTTTAATATTAGGTATAAAGTTATAATATAAAAGATAATTAGATTTTCTAGGAATTATCTTTTTAAAAGAAGGAATTATAAAAATAAGAATATTAATTAATATAAATACCTTAATAAAATATTTTATAAATAAGAAGTTTATTAAACTTTATTAATTACCCCTTATAATATTAATTAAGCCTTATTAATTAAGTCTAGTTAATAATAACCTTATAATAAATATTATTTAAGCTACTTAAGTTAAATTTATAATTAGGGATTTATTTTTATATTTTATATTTATATTTTATACTCTACTATCTAGCTACTTAGAGTTAATAAGGGTAGTTTATATCTAGCTCGCTAAAGTAAATTATAATATATAGAAGAAAACCTCCTCCCTTACCCTATTTATTATTATATCTTTAACTCTCTAGATATTATAAGTTTTTTTATCTTATATCTTTTATACTATTTTATCCTCCTCTTTTATTAGGGTTATTTATCCCTTTATTCTCTAATTAGAGCTTATCTACTCTTATATAACCTTAAAGAGTTATTCCCTTACTAGTATAAATTAGCTAAGTATATCTTATTAGATAACCTACTCTATTACTACCTTTAACCCCTTTAAGGTTAATATTATCTAATAAAAGTTATCTAGCCCTACCCTTTAAAGTATTAGCCTCCTCCCTTTTATATAATTAGAGTAGAATATAAGTATATACTTAATATCTTAATACCTTTATTTATATTTATAACTAATACTATTAACTCCTAGTACTTACCTCTTATATAAGAAGGCGTAAAATCCTATTTTCTTTATATATAATTAGATACCTATAAAGCTCTTAACCTTAAAATACCTTATATAAAAATTAACTCTTATTTTATAAATCTTACCTCTTTATATTACTATCTTAACCTAATTAAGTATATCCTCTTAATATCTTAGCTACCTCTCTTTTTACTTCTCCTTTACCTACCTCTTAATCTCTTTAAGGGTAAGGTTATCTCCCCTTATAACCTCCCTACCCCTAAGGCCCTAAGCTACTATCCCCTTATCCCCTCCTCCTACTATTATCTAGAGGGCTCTCTTTACTTAATATTACTTTTCCTCTATTAGATAGAGTCTTTATAACTCTCCTCTTCCTTCCTATTTTCCCTTTTAACTTATAATAGATCCTTATATTCCCTTCCTTAATTAATAGGTAGATCCCCTAGGTTATTAATATACGTAGTACTAATTAATTAAGGTCTATCTTTATTAATAAGACCCTTAATTCTACTTCTAATACTTATATATTAATTACCTTAAAGGCTCTAAGTACTATCTTTAAATACCTATTTTATATAATTTTTAATATTATAATATTAACCTTCTTTACTTCTAATATCCCCTTTAAGTTATATTATATCTCTATTATATAAGTTATTACTAGCTAGACTATTATATTATAAACTTATTTTATCTTATTAAATATAATACCTTATATTAAGTTAGTAATAACTAATAGGGCTAGCCTTTATATTTTTATTTTTAATTTTATCCTATTAATATATAAGCTCTACTTTAACTTACTATTAATATAAAGTCCTAGGACTTCTATTAATACCTTTAAGTATATTACTATTACCTTAAGGTCTATTATTATCCTTATATTAAATCTCTTTAAGTTTTTTAATAAATAAACTAACTTATATTTATAAGGGGTAAAGGTTACCTTATATATATTTACTTAATAAAGGTATATTTAATATATCTTTACTAAGATCTTATAATTCTCCTTAATACTATTATTATATATTATTAAGTAAATATTATTAATAAAGCCCTTAATTTATAACTAGAGTTTTATCTTTATATACTCTTTTATAAGTAGGGAATTAAAAAATAAAAATAGATTAGGTAATATTAAAAACCTTTAAAAGATCTTAATTTTTATTATCTCTATCTTATTTATCTCTTAGCCTAGTATAATTATTATAGCCCTCTTTATTAAGAAGCTTTATACCTATTATATAATAAGGGTTAAGATCCCTTTTTTCTTTAAATTATATAATAACCTCTTATAAGAGATATTATTAAAAGCCCTTATAATATCTAATAATAATATACTTATTATATTAGATTTATTATAATCTTATATTATATATACTACTTCTATTATTATCTTAAAGGATAATTATTAACCCCCCCTTTCTTACCCTTATTTATTATAAGGGTAGTAGTTTATATTCTTTTATAAGGTTACTTAGTTTCTTTATAATAATTACCTCTAATACCTTCCTTAATATATTAAGTAGGGTAATTAGATAATATAACTTTAATTTTAAATAATCCTCTTTCTTTAATTTCTTTGAAATAATTATATTAGCCTTTTTAAACTCTATTAAGTAATATCCTACCTTTAAGTAAGCTTAGAATAAGTATATAAAGCTAGGTAATAGCTCCCTCTCTACTATTTTTAAGAATTTATTTAAGATCCTATTAATCCTTAATACTTTATCCTATTTTAATTTATTAATTACTTTATAAACTTCCTCTTTAATAATTTTTATATTTATTATTAGGGAGGCTTTATATTAAAACCCCTAGATATTATTTAAGTCTACCCTTAAAGGTAAAGGGAAGAAGGTCTTTTAAAGGACCTCTACCTTCTTTTAAAATAATACTACTTTAAGGCCTTCCCTACCCTTTTTAAAGGTAGGGAACTTTAAGAGTTCTTAAAGTAGTATATTTCTCTCTTAACCCTATTTAACTAGTTTCTAGAGTCTATTAAGTAATTAAGATACCTTATATACTCCCTCTTTAAAGTAGAGTACTTTTACTTTTTTTAATACTCTCCCTTTAATCTTTTAAGCCTCCTATTATACCTTTAAACTCCTTTAACTTCTCTTATAATTATATTTTATCTTAAGCTTTAATACTACCTTTATAACCTTTATATAATTAAAGTTCTAGAAAGACTTTACCCCTAAGGAGGGTTTTACTTATAATACTATCTCTTTTATAATTTTTATTAAGTTATAAAGTATTTTAGCTAAGTAGCTATCTATCTATTTCCTAGTTATTAACTCCTCCTTTAATAGTAAGTATTAAAGAGTATCTACTTACCTCTCTACCTCCTTTAGGTCTACTATCTTTTATACCCTTTATAAGTATAGGATTACTACTTCTACTTTAAAGCTAACCTTAATATATATTAAGATATAATTAAACTTATAATAAAGGTTTAACCTAACTTAATATTTTAATAATATATACTTAATAGCCTCTATTATAAATATTAAATTAATAATACTTTCTACCTTCTTTACCTTTTAAGTTATTATATCCTTTAATAGGGTAAGCTTTATCCCCTTCCTTTTTATAATATTTATTAGTATATTTATAACCTTATAATATATATATCTACCCCTATTATTTTAATTTAAGTAATAGAGGTTAAAATCTCTTACTAGTATATATTCTTTAAGCTAGCTTAACTACTCCCTTACCCCTAATAATATAAAGGGGCTATCTATTAAAGTTTTAGACTCTAAGCTAGGGTTATATATATTATATATCTAGAGATATATTAATACTCCCCCTTCCCTCTTTATAACTTATATCTCTAGGGAGTATAAATCTTTTAATATAAATTTAGCCCTTTATTTATTAATATTTTAGTATTTATTTATAAAGAAATATATCCTTATATCTATCCCTCTTTACTTTATATACTAGGTAGAATACTCCCCTATTTAAATTATATATTAAACCTATCCTCTTTATATATAATAATTCTTAAATAGCTAGGATATTTATTTATTATATCTCTTTATCTTTTAATAGTATTATTATTATTATAATCTACTCTTTTTATATATTATATTATAATAATTTTATTATTTTTTATACCCTTATAAAGATCTTTATTAAAGATCTCTTATAATCTTTATCTCTTTTATAATTAAAGTCCTTTAGACTAATATATCCTTTAATATCTATTAGCTTATCTCTTTAATTTAAAGAGTAATTAGCCTTCTTAGCCTATTTTATAATATTATTACTAGTAATAATATAATTCCCCTTTTTTTATATCCCCTTAAGGACTTATTTATATTATAACCTTATTAAGGTCTTTAAACCTTAATATAAGCTTTCTCTTCTTCCTTATTACTATTATTATCTACTCCCCTTAAGATTAATTTTATATACCTTATTACTTACTTCCCCTTATAAAGCTCTTATATAACTTTTTCTTATTTTTAACTATCTTTTAATAAAGCTTATTAAATTCCCTTACTTTAATTATATATTCTTACTTTTAAGTTATATAATTATTCTTTTTATAATTATTATACTTTTTAACTTCTTTATCTTTTATTTTATACTCCTTTAAGTTATATTTATTAATATAAATCTTATATTATATTAAGCTCTTATAATATCCTATTATATATTTATATTATTAGTAGTTAAAGTATTATATTATAACCTTATTCCTCTCCTACCTTTTATACTTTGAAAGAGGTTATATCCTTTTATTAAACCCTTTTTAATTACTTTATTTATTACCTTTAATATAAGGAGCTTTAATAATAATAAGGCTCTCTTCTTTACTACCTCTCCCTCTCTCCTCTCTTATATAACTACTTATAACTAAGCTACCTTTATAATCTTTAACCTTAAGAGGTTCTTTTTATTTTATTAAATAATTACTTTTTTAACCTCCTTTTATTTTAATATGTTTATTACCTTCTTTAATACCTTATATATTATAACTAAAAAGGTTTATCTTAATACCCTTATTAACTTATATACCTTCCTTACTTATTTATTATTCTCCTTTAACTCCTCCCTTACCTTTATCTCTATTATAAATAATATTAAGTTACTTTTAATAAAGTACCTTATTATTATAATCTCTTATATCCTTAAGAATATAATTATCTTAAACCTTTTAACTAGCTACTCCTTAATAAATACCCTTACTACTTCCCTTTTTATTCTATTATTAATTTAAATTATTAAGGTCCTAGCCTTTTTATTATTTATTACTCTAAATCTTTTCCTTATAATATTACTTATTAATATTATAATAAATATCCCCTTAAGGCTTATATTACCTATTCTTATATTTATTAGGCTTTAACTAGCTATTTATACCTAACTCCTTCTACCCCCTTATATCTTCCCCTTTTAGGATTACTCCTCTACTACCTTTTTAAACTTATATACTTCTTTAAGCTATTAGTCTACCTTTATAATAAACTCCTTTATATATTTAAGCCTTACTCCTACTATCCTTTTTATTTTATATATTATTCTACCCTTTAACGCGTCTTATATAATTATAATAACTTCTAAGGCCTTTATTAATATCCTCTTAATATATATTCCCTTATCTTTAAGTTCCTTTCTCCCTATTAGGCTACCTAGTCTCTATATAGGTATCTCTCTTCTACTCCCTAGTCTACTACCTCTATTACTACTACCCCTTATAACTCCTCCCCTAATACTTTATCCTAATATTAGGACTCGTCTTATTATATATTAAAGTAATTTATTAAGGTAATTAATTAATCTAATTCCTATTATTTATATATTTATTATATATAATTAGGGATTATATTAAAGAATATTAATATTTAATAACCTTTTTAAGGAAATTTAATATAATACTAGGTATATCTTAGTAAAAGTAATATAATCCTTATATTCCCTTTAAAGAGTAATTTATTACCTATAACTCTAATTATTATATAATATATTATTTTATTTATAATAAACTAAGTTAAGTCTTTAATTCTTTAAAAAAGAGAAGGAATCTAGGCTAATATATAAATATAGAGATATATTTAAAGCATCTACTTATATATTTATAAAGATAGCTAAGAGGGATAAGAATTAAATTATATCCCTTTAATTAAAAGACTTTAAATATTTAGTAAAGTAACTAGTTAAAGAGATATATAGACTAGGGTTTATAATAGATATTATAAAAGATTATTATAAAAGATTATAAAAAGTTTTTTAAAAAGATGAAAAGGGATCTAATTATAATAGATAAGTTAAAAAAGAAAGTCTTTAAAGAATATTATTAATAAATTAATATATAAAACCTTATAGAAGCTAATAAGCTTCCCCCTTATTACTCTATTAACTATACTATTAACCTCTAGATTAATTCCCCTTACTAAATAAGTATATAAGATATTAAGAGAATAAGTAATAATTATAAAAGAATATATTAATAAAATACTTAATAAGAGATTTATTTAATTAAGTATATTATCTTATACTACTCCTATCCTAATTATTAAGAGATTAAATAGTAGGTTATAAATTTATATTAATTATAGGGTATTAAATATATTAACTATTTATAATAGGAATATACTATTATTAATAAGAGAGACCTTAGTAAAATTATATATTACATAAGTATATAATAAATTTAATATTATTATAATATTTAATAGTATTAAAATTAAAGAAGATAATAAGGAAAAGATTATATTCCTTATATAATATAAGCTTTTTAAGTATTTTATTATACCTTTTAGATTATATAATACTCTAGGAATATTTTAAGTATTTATTAATAATATTTTATAAGAATATTTAAATATATTCTATTTAGCTATTAGGGACCTAATATAGACCTAAATAGTAATAATATTATTAGTATAAATAGAATATTAACTATAGTATTCTAGCTAAGAAGCACGAATCTAGTATATATAGGTGCCAAGCCTAGATAGCGTTAAACCCTATTAGGTTACACCTAGCTAATATATACTAGTTCTATAATATTACCCCCTTTAAACTACAGCGTCTACGATACGCTTAAACTATTCCTTCCCTTCTTAGAGCTAGCTAATAGCTATATTAAGCGACGATAGTAATATATATATCTATTAGATATCTAGTTGTAGTATTATTAAGGCCTAAGCTAAGGGGGTTATTAAGAAAATTGCTATTAGAGTCTTAGTACTTTCGGAAAAACTCTTTAATATTTTAACTTATAAAATGGAGTTGATTAAATGCATATTCAGGTCCTATAATAAATATTACATGATATTATAATATTTCCGTATCGTTAGTAGTAGTATAGACGTACGGAGCCATTCGCTCCGTAATAAAATCTATAAAAAATCCATATTCCTATTAATAACAAATTATTATCATCGTCCTTACCCCCGTAAACGTCGTCGTTACAGGAGACTCTAGAGATAAGACAGCTATATTATCCGTTAATCCTACTATTATTCTCTAAGCTCTTCTCCTTTAATCCAGCTCTACTAGCCCTTTTACTAGTAACGATATCACTTTCTTATAAGATATTAGGATAGAATTCCTATATTACTTAGTCTAATTAGGCTAATATCTAGTATATAGGCATTTTAGATAATAACCCTCCTTCCTTAGTTATATCTTAAATTCTTTAGGATAGTTGTTAATACGTGTTATTAGTACTAGAACCTCCTCTACATCCACGTTATCATTCTCTTCTTTAGGTAGGTAATTATACTAGCTATACTAACGCATCTAGGTATTAACTAGCCTTAGTTATTAGATGAAGTCTTTAAAGATTTTAGAGTTCTAGCCGTCTATAATCTAGTCCCTTGATTTAAACGTAATCGTACGCTTTAACGTTAAAATCTTTATAAAATCAGAGTACTATAGCGGGGCAATAGTACTTAAAAATCTTGCTAGGAAAATATTAAATTTTTCACCTTCCTTTATAATAAAGTCTAGATTATAGATAGTAGCCTCAGCGTCGCTAATAGGATTAAAAGTACTAAAGTTACTATTAATTAACTTAATTATTTCTTTAGACGTCTTAAATAGGACACCGCCCTTTATAAACCTAGCCTTAATAATATTAAAGGCTGTGGACTTATAATAATTATAGATATAGTTTATCTTATTTTTCTTAAAAGGGAATAGCATGGTACTAGTATTTAATTTTACTCCTAGATATAGTTGCTATGGCTCCTAATCCTTTACAATTCTATAAAAGTATAGAATATCTAGGTATTTCTTATTACTACCGCTAGTAACGGTAACGGTAGGCTTAGAGGTAGTAGTAATAGAGCTAGACCTCTTAATCTAAATGCTTCTAATAGGCCGATCCTTTGTATTAGAGTCTAAGAATTCCTCCTCACGTATAGACTTAATAGTTAGATTTAAAACCTATTTTTCTAGCTCTTAAATTTTCTCCTCCTTTTCTTAATTCTCTATTAGAAGATTGTTATAGTTTTTTCTATATAGGTCTTATAGAGACTAAAGACGAGTGACGTCTCTATTTAAATTATTAATAGTCTTATTTAATTCTTATACTATAGCCTTAAGTTACTAGAGTAATAGTCTAGTCTTAATTATATTTTTAAGATCTAAGTCTTTAAGATCTAAAATAATTCTAGATATAATAGATAGGGCAGATAGATAGGCTAAGTATAGACTTAGCGGATAGATAGGTAATAGGCTAGTAGTAGGGCCGGCGAATAGATAGGCTAAGGATAGACTTAGCGGATAGATAGGTAGTAGATAGGTAATAAGTTAGTAATATAAGGTTTAAGGGTTTTTAGATTTAGTATTATAGTATAAGACAGGCTGGGGATAGGCTAGCGGGGAATAGATAATAGGGATAATAGGTAATAGTAAGCTAATAGTTATAATAGCAAGCTTACTACTAATAAGGATAGTTAATATTATATCTAGGACCTAATATAGACCTGAATAGTAATAATATCGTTGGTATGAATAGAATATTAACTATAGTATTCTAGCTAAGAAGCACGAATCCAGTATATGTAGGTGCCAAGCCTAGATGGCGCTAAACCCTATTAGGCTACACCTGGCTAATATATGCTAGTTCTATAACATTAGCCTACTTAGATAATATCCTTAACTATAGTAATAGTATAGATAAATATATTAAATGTATTAATACTATATTAGATAAACTAACCGCGTTAGTTCTATTTAGAACCGAATTATTATAACATCGGCAATTCGGGAACCCGGCCCTGGAAGCTCCAGCAGCTCAACCAGCCCGTGCGGGAGGACTTGTGCTCAGGAGTTATCGTGCTAGCCCTAATAGGAAATATTATGAATATTACGTCATATATTACTAATAAAATAGTAAACTAGGCTAGTTTTAAAGTTTAAGCTAAAACGGACTAGTACTCGCTAAGATACTAGCTCCTAAAGTTAGAAGTTTTTTTAATTCATTTTAAACTTTAAAACTAGCCTAGTTTACTATTTTATTAGTAATATATGACGTAATATTCATAATATTTCCTATTAGGGCTAGCACGATAACTCCTGAGCACAAGTCCTCCCGCACGGGCTAGTTGAGCTGCTGGAGCTTCCAGGGCCGGGTTCCCGAATTGCCGATGAATTATTATATAATACTAAACCTATATAGGTAATAAGCTAGCTATAAGTAGTTTAGTAAGTCGGGTTAATACCTAAAAGGACCCCCAAGTACCGAAAAAACAGTTAGTCTAATATTAGAAAAGTTATAATAAGTAGGTATATACTTAGATATTAATAAATAGAAATTTTAAATAATAGAAATTAAGTACCTTAATCTTATTATTATAATTAAAGGACTAAAGATATATTTAAAAAAGATTAAGATTATTCTTAATTAAAAAGTACCTAGATATATTAAAGATATCTAGGTATTCCTAGGGTTTATTAACTTCTATTAGAGGTTTATAGACTACTACTTATTAATAGTAGTACTACTATCTAATCTAACTTAGACTATAGATTAATAAGAATTTGTATTTCTATGAGTAGTAGATAATAAAGAATAAAAAGTATTAAATTTATTAAATTAAGTATTTAATAATATACTTATCCTAGTATATTTTAACCTTAAGTTAGAAACCTAGTTAAAATCTAATATATTAAACTTTATAATAGCTATAATATTATCTTAAAAGGATAGTAAAGGAATATTATAACTTATAACCTTTATATTAAAAAAAATTATTATAAGAATATAATTTATAAGATATATAATAAAGAACTATTAACTATTATTTAAGTATTTAAAGAATAGTACTTTAAATTTGTTAAAAAAACCTATTAAAGAATTAATTTAAGTTCTTATAAATTATAAGAATTTAAAGTACTTTATAATAATCAAATAGTTAAATAGAAGATAAGCTTAATAGGTAGAGTTTCTTTCTAAATTTAACTTTAAAATAGAATATTAGCCTAGTAAATAAAGAATAAAGCTTAATAATAGCCTTATTAGAAAGATAGGAGATCTACTTAAATTAGAAGATAATAATAAGTTAAAATATTAATAATAATTCCTATTAAAAGACTACTACCTTAACCTAGGAGTAAAGAAGGCTATTATCCCTATACTTATATTATTTAATAAAATTAAGGAGTTAATCCTTAATATAGTAGTTATAATATATAATTTAAGTAAATAAGATAGTACTAGTAGTAATAAGTTAATAGAGTATTTACTATTAAATATTTTAAGAGTTCTTAATATTAATACTTCTATTAAAGATTTAATAAAGGACTTTATTATTAAATTAAAAACTATAAAGCTTATTAAGGATTATTATAAAGATAATATATTAATATAATATATTATTAATATTAAAGTATCTAATTAAAGAAAAATCCCTTAAGATTTAATATAATTAAAATTATATCTAGAACTAAAAGACTATATAATTATAGATAATCTACTCTATATAAGCTATTAACTCTATATACTAGATATAATGATACTTAAGATAAAGATAATTAAAGATATTTATAAAATACCCTTAAAAGGATATATTAAATAGGTATTAACTTATAAATATATTAATACTTACTATTTCTAGCCTTAAATAATAAATATAGTTATTTATTATATAAAGAGTTATTATACTTATAAAAGGTCTAAGACTATTTATGAGAGTAAGTATAAGTTACTTAAACTATTACTAATTCTAAATTATTATTAGTAAGATATCTTAATTAATTTTATTATACTACTTCTAATATATAAATAATATAAAAGAAGGTTTTAATATATAATAGTAGTAGTAAACTAATAATCTAAAAAGAAGAAATTTATAATATTAGACTTAATAGAGGTTAAAGCTATAATATAAGCTTTTATAAAATAGATATAAAGGGAGGAAGGATACCCCTCTACTATTATTTTAAATAGAGGGATATAGTTTACTTCCTACTTCTAGTAATAACTATATTAATAAATTAGGATATTACTAGAGCTCTAAATAAAAAAAAGGGGTAATATTATAATTTAATAGTATAAACTAATATATAATCCTAGTTAGGCTTAGTATATATACTAAGATATAAATACTATATTCATATATAATATAATATATAGAATAGAATAGGATAGTTAATATTCTTATATAAACTTAATATTAAGGAACTAAACTACTATATTACTAGTAAGTATATACCTTAGAGTTATAATAAGTCTTAGTAAGTAATAAGATAAGTAATAACTTTATATAAATATAAATATAAATATAAATATTTAATATATTTCCCTTATTATTTTCTAAACCTAAATCTACTTAATTATAAATAGTTCTAAATAATTTAGATATTAATTAGGAGATAGTTAATATAATTTAAATAATTAGCTAATTAATATTTAGATCTAGCTTATTTTCTTTAATTATATTATTAATAATAGATATGTATTTAGCTATTAGGCTATTTATATCTAGATATTAATAGAGCTTAATAACCTAAATTAGTATTATTAGAATTAATAGACTATTTAAGTAGACTATTACTCTAGTCTAATAGATAGGCTTAGTATTAATTTAAATATCTTATTTTAAGATATTAATAGTAAGGTAACTATCCTTCTATTAATAATACTAGGAAGCTTATATACTATAAAAGTAAGAATATAAGACGCTATAATAATAGTCTTAAAAAAAGGATAAACCTAAATTTTTATTACCTTTATATATAATTCTAAGTAGCCTAATATTTAGAGCTTACTAGTATCTAGTTAGATATTAGAGTACTATAATAACTTAATTACTTATATCTTTAATTAGAAGCTCTAGTAATAGGGATATTTCTAATTTATATAGATTTATTAATTTCTTCGCTAGCTATTAAGGCTATTAAGGAATAATAAAGTATTAAAGAGGCGGAAGATATTCCGCTATTACGCTATTACTAAGTGAAACGCATAAAAGCATAGCGAAATCTATATTAGTATACTAGTAAAAGAGAAAAAAGTAAACGACTATATCTACTAGCTATTAATTAATTATAGTTAGTAATAATATTAGTAGCTATCTATCTTTATATACCTTTACTAATTTACTAGCCTTAGATAAATCTATAAGGTTATATTATAAATTATCCTTATTACTATAATTAACCTATTTAATTAAGTATTTATTAAAATATACTCTTAGTAAGGAAGGTTTACTAAGATAATTAAGTATAGAGTCTTAGTATATATAGATAGATACTCTTATAATCTTAGATAAATTAACTAAGTATTCTACTCCTACTAATAAGCCTAGGCGTAAGGTATTTATTTAAATTACCTCTTATTTAGCCTACTAACTTAAAAATTAAGTATATAAAGTCTAGGGCGCTATATAAGTATATTATATAATATATATATTATAATATAAGGTACTACTTATTATAAATAACCCTTAATCTTTAATTAATAAGTAAGCTTATTATATAATAATTAATTAAATTTATAATTTCCTAGCTACTAGGATTCTTTTAAGGAAGCTAATGTTATTAGGTTTTTCTTTATAATAGTACCTATTAATTAGCTAAATATACTAAATAATATTAATTTTACTTATATAAAATATTAACCTACTTAGTAGGATAAATATACTAGGGTAGTAAGAAAGGAGGTATAACCCTAATTTATTAGGTAAAAGTAATATTAAAACTATTTTACCTACTTTAAAAAACTATTTATAAGATAGTTAATATAGCCTTAATTAAGTAGTTACTAGTATACTTTAATACTACTACTACTTATAAACCTTAAGGTAAAGGTAAAGGTAAGGAACCTCTTATTAAGTTAAAGGTTAAAAGAACTAAATTATTAACCTATTATAATAACTCCTAACCTTTTTAAATATAAAATATAATCTCTTAGCCCCCTTAAAACGCGATAGTTACTAAGATTATAAGGTATAAATATTATAAAAAGTATCTAAATCCCCTATTTTTTTAGAATAACTATCTTTTAATCCTATTATAATTTTATTAAATAAAGATATTCTTTTAAGTAATCCTCCCTTATTTTTTAGTACTTTAAGCCTATTATTTATAAGCTCCTCTACTTTTAATTAAATATAAATATATTAACTACCTATCTTTCCCTTAGATATTACTATTAAAGAGTTTAAGTAATAATAGAATAAAACTTATTAAAGTTATTATATCTTTAAGTATAATTTTTTAAGGCATAATATTATACTTAATAAGGCGGCTAGGGAATATAAATATAAATAGTTTAATTAAAATAGTTAGGATTATATACCTTAATACCTCTTTAATAGTTCCCCTTTCTTAAGTAACTCTACTTAAGAATTATCCTTTAAAGCCTCTAATAGTAATAACCTTTTTAGTACTACTATTAACTTAGAGCTACTTAATTTAAATTAACCCTTTAAAGCCTATACTTACCCTTATAAAAAGTAATATTAAAAGAAAATATTATTATTATAAGTAAGATTAATAGCCTCCCACTTTATATTAAAAAGCTTAAAGGACTAGAAGGGCTTTAAGTATAAACCTAAGAAATATATAAGTACTTAATATCTACCTACCTTTTTAAATTTTATAAGGTAGACTAAGTTATAACCCCTATTATTCTAGCTCTCCCTAACTATTTAATAATTAATAATATTAAAACTTATAAATCTACTTTTAAGGAGCTAATTAAAAGGGAGCTTAAGTATAAATTAGCTATTAATATTATTAAGAGCTATTTAAGTAATAATCTTTATATTAATTATAAGGATATTAAAAATACTTATATATTATAAAAAGCCCTTAAGACTAATAATAAACTTATAAGCTCTAGTATTATTAATAACTTATACTACTAGCTACTTAAGTTAAACCTTAGTTAATATAAGGATATTATAGATTTTATAACCTACTTTAAGTCTTTATATAATAGAATTACTTTACTATCTATCTATTTAAAGCTAGAAATAAACTTCTTTATCTTCCTCTTTTATATTAATCTTAATAAAGCTTATAAAGGGTATTTTATATATTATATTTAAACTTATAATTTAATAAGTAAAATTTATACTATTAAGCTAGCTTATTCCCTTAAAATATTATTAAGTACTTAATTTAGATAATAGTTAACCCCTTAATTAATTAGGAAGAATTAAACTTTATTATAATAGCTATTTATACTTTTATTACTATTAGTCCTACTATTTTAATTAAAAATTAAAATAGGGCTATACCTAGACTTAGTACCTAACTTAATACCTAGCTTATTTAAAAGCTTATTAAATATTATACTTATTATTATATATATTATTATACCTAAAAGGAATACTTTAAGCTTAAGAATAATAAGCTACTTAAAAAGAATAATACTAGTAGCAGTAAGAGAAAAGGAAATAGGGCTAAAAGTAGAATAAATAGAGGGAAATAATCCTTTAAGGATAAGGATATTTTTATTAGCTTAATAAGAGATATTATTATAATAATAGTAACTTTAAGGCTAAAACTTATATAACTTTTTAAGATAATATTAGTATAACTTTTACTATTCTTAATATATTTTATAATATAAGTTTTATTAAATACTACTTACTTAATCCCTTATTAGATAATATCTAATTAATTAAAGGTATTTCTAGTACTTACTATCCTCTTAATATTAGTAAGGTCTATATTCCTATTATAATAGATAGGAAAAGGAAGGACTTAATTTTTATTAATTACTTTTATATTCCTAGGTTACCTATTAATTTAATCTTATAAAGATAGCTTTAATATACCTTAATACCTCTTTAAATTATTTAAAATAGTATTAAGATTAATAAGTAAAGTATTATAACTTAGTTATAAAATAATAATTTTTATTACTTATATATATAAGAGTCTCTTTATATTATATTATTTATAAAGATAGTATTATAAATATCTATTCTAGTATTAAAAATACTTTATTTCCCCTTTAAAGGGGTTATTAAAGTCTCTATTAAAGTTATTATACTTTATATTATATTAAGGTAGAAGGAGTAGGCTAATTTAATAGATAGTATTATTCCTACTTTAAAATATTTAGACTTAGACTTAGAGTTAGACTCCTCTAGCTTAAAAGGCTAAATTAATAATAAAACCCTTAATCTATAATATACTTATATAAGCTATTTAAGTTATTAAAATATTAAGAAACTTACCTATCTCTTTAAAGGGATTAACCTTATTAAAGAACTTATTAATAAAGATTTATACCTATTATATATTATTTAAAAAATAAAGTAGGTATTATATAAAGCTTATATCTAACTAGGAAGAAGATCTTTTAACCTTATTTATAATAATATCTTAAGCCCTTATACCTTTAGAGGTTATAAGGGAGGATATTACTTTATTATATTCTTTAATAACTAAGATAAGTAGTTTAAAGTAAAAATAGTAGAAGTAAAAAGTAAGATCTTTAAAGCCTTTAAATACTATTATATTTATAATAAATATAATAATATTATTATAAATTACTTAAGGTCTAATTATAATAATAAATATGAAGATTATAACTTTAATTTCTATTATATTAACTATAATATCTTATAAGAGCCTATAATCCTAGGAAACCTTAAAAGTAATAGAGCTACTAAATATCTAGGCTAAACCCTCTAATTTATAATAAATACTATCTTATAAGATATAGGTCTTAATATAGACTTCTAGCCTAAACTTATCCTTATAATTAATTACTTATAAAATAGGAGCCTTATATCTAGTTAAAAGTTTATATTATATAAGGCCTATACTAGCTATTACCCTTATCTCTCTTTTATTAAATATATTAAAATAAAGGGTTATACTAACTACTAGAAACTAGCTACTAGCTAGGGTTATAAGAAGGATTAAGTTAAATTTAGTACCCTTATTAATTTTAAAGGTAACTATATTTATAAAATATTAATACCTAATAGGTAAGTTATTAAGGCCTTAAGGGTCGCTTAGGGAAGGGAAAAGGATAGCCTACTCCTTATACTACCTATTATTATTAATCCCCCGACGTATAAAGTATTAATAGTAGGGGAGTATAATATTAAAGAGTATTATCCTATTAATACCTTCTTACTTATAAATTTAATAAATATTAATAAACTTATCTAATTAATATAATTAAGGCCCTTAGTAATAGATCTAAGGCTAGAATTAATAGGAACCTAAACCCCTTAATCTATAAAGTCCCCTTTAATTATAGGGATACTAGTAACTCTACCCTTAGCCTCTAATAAAACCTTATAAGTAGATAGTATATAACTTAATTACTTATATCTTATCCCTTAAAATCTATTATTAGATATTTACTTATATTATATTATAATATTTAAAGCTATTAATTAAGAACCTTATAAACCTAAGATATTTAAGGAAATTATAATTAATTACGCCTACTAAAAGTAATAAAAGGCTAGTATAATAGATAAATTTAACTCCTTTATTAAAAATAATACTTAAGAGCTAGTTAACCTATTAAAGAATTAGACTACCCTTTATAATAAATAGGTTTATACCTTAAAACGTAGCTTATAAGGGGAAATTACTTACTATAAAGCTCCCTAGGTTATTTAAGGGTTTAAATAATATAAGGGACTAGATTATAATAAAACCTTTACCTCTATAATTAAGCCTATAAGCTATAAGGCTATTTTTACCTTTACCGCCGCTAAAGATTAAGACCTAGAATAGATAGATATTAAGATAGCCTTCCTTTATAAATATATAAATAAGGAAATCTATATAAAATAACCTATAAGGTATAATAATTAATACCCTAGAAAGGTATATAAATTAAATAAAGCCCTTTATAAATTAAAATAATTATTATAAGTTTAATATAACTACTTTATAAAGTATATAAAGGAGATTAGCCTTAAACCTATTAATACTAACTTTAATATATTTACTAATACCTTTTTAGGTACTATTATTACTCTTTATATAAATAATATACTAGTTATAAGGCTATTAAAGCCTAAGATCTAGCGGATTAAAGACGCCCTTAGCGCTAAATTCTATATAACTAATTTAAGTCTATATAACTATTACCTTAGTATAATAGTAACTTAAGACTAGGTTATTTAGATACTATAACTAGGGTAAGCTACCTATATAAAACATTTCCTTAGGTATTATAGAATATAGGAGTTAAAGCCTATTATAACCTTAATAGAAACTACTACCTAGCTTCTACTAGCTAAAGATAGGTATTTAGTACTATTAAACCTCTTTAAATAGTACTAGTTAGCTATTAATTCCCTTATATATATAATACTAGGTACTTAACTTAATATTACTTATATAATCTTAGTAGTCTCCCGCTATTTATTAAATCCTATAATAAAATATTTTAAAGCGGTAAAATATATCTTCTACTACCTCTAGTTTATATTTTACTAGTAACTTACCTATAAAGGGTTACTAGAAAGCCTTATTAGATAGATAGACTTAGACTAGGCTAGTAATTATAGTACTTAGAAGTCTACCTCTAGCTACGTCTTTAATCTTAGAAGTAGTACTATCTCTTAGTTATCTAAGTATTAAGTAATAGTAGCGCTATTAACTTATAAAGCTAATTATATTAGATAGATATAAGTTATAAAGGAAGCTATCTATCTTAAAACCCTCCTAGATTAAATCTATCCTACTAGTAATATACTCTAAATAGTTATTATCTTTAGGGATAATTAAGGTATAATTACGCTAGTAAAGAACCCGCTTTATTATAATTATATTAAGTATATAAATATTTAGTATTACTAGATCTAGGGTTAAATTACTAATAGTAAGATTAACCTTAAATAGACTCCTACTAATAAATAGGTAGCTAATAGCCTTACTAAGGCCCTTAATTATAATAGCTTTATTATCTTCTAGGAGGTAATTAGTTTAGAAGAGACTACGTTAAGGAGTATAAAGTACTAAGTTAATTATATAAAGGAGCTATAATACCTTATAATTACTAGAGCTTTTAGGCCTTAGTAATACTATTAATTAATAACTATTAATAATATTACCTACTAATAATACTATTAATTATTATATTAATAGGCTTAAGGCTTAATTATACCCCTAGGTATATATAGTTTAAATTATAACTTTATTAGTTTATTAATAAAGTTATTATACCCTAAATAGTAGAAGGTAGTTTTCTCACGGTTATAATATTCTAGGGTACTCCTAGGGTTAACCTTCTAGGGGATAACCGCCCTAAGTCCTATAGTATTTCATCCCCTTTACCTATTAATTAACTAACGCTTTATAGACTAGGTCCTTAACTATATCTTGTTACTACTATTACGCTATTTCCGGCTACTTAATTAAAGGCTATAGGGACGCTAGCCTAAAGGTAGTACTAGTATTATAACTAAATAGCGCTATACGGGCTAAGTTTCTAAGATATCTACCCTAAAGCGGTATAATAATAATAGCGATATTATACCTTATAGCTACTTACCTAGCTACTATTACCCTACTAAGCCTAGAGGTTAACTCTTACTAGTAACTATTAATAGTCACCCTCTTATAGTACGTCTAACTACGTTTTAGTATTAATTTTAGTATATATAACTTTATCCTAAAATAAAAATCTTAAATAACCGCGTTTCTATAAAAAGTGGAATTTTTAGGTAAGAGCTCTAGATAAAAATAGTTTATTCTAAATAACTTAGTTATTTTTAACTTTTAGTTTAACATAGTTATTTTTAGACGTAGTAGGGTTTACTTCTACTACCTAGCGTTAAATTTTTTCTACTTATTAATTCTTAAGACTACTAGTAATTATATAGAAGTATTAAAATATACTCTTAGTAAGGAAGGTTTACTAAGATAACTAAGCATAGAGTCTTAGTATATATAGATAGATACTCTTATAGTCTTAGATAAATTAACTAAGTATTCTACTCCTACTATTTTAATATAAAGTATTAATAATAGGGGGGTATAATATTAAAGAGTATTATCTTATTAATACCTTCCTACTTATAAAGTTAATAGATATTAATAAACTTATTTAATTAATATAATTAAAGCCCTTAATAATAGATTTAAGGCTAGAATTAATAGGAATTTAAACCCCTTAATTTATAAAGTCCCCTTTAATTATAAGGATACTAGTAACTCTACCCTTAGCCTCTAATAAAACTTTATAAGTAGATAATATATAATCTAATTACCTATATTTTATCCCTTAAGATCTATTACTAAATATCTATTTATATTATATTATAATATTTAAAGTTATTAATTAAAAACCTTATAAACTTAAGATATTTAAGGAAGTTATAATTAATTATATCTATTAAAAGTAATAAAAGGCTAGTATAATAGATAATTTTAACTCCTTTATTAAAAATAATACTTAGGAGTTAGTTAACTTATTAAAGAATTAGACTACCCTTTATAATAAATAAGTTTATACCTTAAAATAGGGCTTATAAAGGGAAGTTACTCATTATAAAGCTTATTAAGTTATTTAAGGGTTTAAATAATATAAGGGATTAGATTATAATAAAACCTTTACCTTTATAATTAAGCTTATAAGTTATAAAGCTATCTTTACTCTTACTACTACTAAAGATTAGGACTTAATATAAATAGATATTTATATTTATATTTATATTTATATTTTATACTCTACTATCTAGCTACTTAGAGCTAATAAAGGCGGTTTATATCTAGCTTACTAGAGGAAACTATAATTTATAAAAGAAAACCTTATCTCCTACCCTATTCATTATTATATTTCTAAAACTCTAGATATTATATATTACCCTATCTTATACTCTTTATACTATCCTATCTCTCCTTTTATTAGGGTTACCTACCCCTTTATCCTCTAGTTAGAGCCTATCTACTCTTATATAACCCTTATAAGTTATTCCCTTACTAGTATAAACTAGCTAAGTATACCTTATTAAATAACCTACTTAATTACTACCTTTAACCCCTTTAAGGTTAATACTATCTAATAAAAGTTACTTAACCCTACCCTTTAAAGTATCTACCTCCTCCCTTTTATATAGTTAGGGTAGAATATAAGTATATACTTAATATTTTAATACCTTTATTTATATTTATAATTAGTATTATCTACCCTTAATACCCTTCTCTTATATAAGAAGGCGCGTAGTCCTATCTTCTTAATATATAATTAAATACTTATAAAGCTCTTAGCCTTAAAAAGCCTTATATAAAGACTAACTCTTATCTCTTAGATCTTACCCCTTTATACTACTATTTTAGTATAGCTAGGAATACCCTCCTAATATCTTAGCTACCTCTCTTTCTACTTCTCCTTTACCTACCTCTTAATCTCTTTAGGGGTAGGCTAGGCTACTATCCTAGTACCCCCTCCCCCTACTACTACTTAGAGGGCTCCCCTTATCTAAGACTACTTCTCCTCTACTAGAGTCTTTATAATCCTTTTCTCCCTTCCCCTTTTCCCTTTTAACTTATAATAGATCCTTATATTCCCTTCTTTAATTAATAGGTAGATCCCTTATATTATTAATATATATAGTACTAATTAATTAAAGCTTATCCTTATTAATAGGACCCCTATTTCTACTTCTAATACTTATATACTAGTTACTTTAAAGGCTTTAAGTACTATCCTTAAATACCTATTTTATATAATTTCTAATATTATAATATTAGCCTTCTTTACTTTTAATATCCCCTTTAAGTTATATTATATCTCTATTATATAGGTTATTACTAGTTAGACTATTATATTATAAACCTATTTTACCCTATTAAGTATAATACTTTATATTAAATTAGTAATAATTAATAGGGCTTACTTTTATATTTTTATCTTTAATCTTACTTTATTAATATATAAGCCCTACTTTAATTTATTATTAATATAAAGTTTAAGGACTTTAATTAATACCTTTAAGTATATTACTACTATTTTAAGGCTTATTATTACTTTTATATTAAACCTCTTTAAACTCTTTAATAAGTAGATTAACTTATACTTATAAGGGGTAAAGGTTACCTTATATATATTTACTTAATATAAGTATATTTTATATACTTTTATTAAGATCTTATAATTCTCTTTAATACTTTTATTATATATTATTAAATAAATATTATTAATAAAGCCTTTAATTTATACTTAAAGTTTTATCTTTATATACTCTTTTATAAATAGGGAGTTAAAAAATAAAAATAAAATAAATAATATTAAAGATCTTTAAAGGATTTTAGTTTTTATTATTTTTATCTTATTTATCTCTTAGCCTAATATAATTATTATAGCCCTTTTTATTAAGAAGCTTTATACCTATTATATAATAAGGGCTAGGACCCCTTTCTTCTTTAAGTTATATAATAACCTCTTATAAAAGATATTATTAAAGGCCCTTATAATATTTAATAATAATATACTTATTATATTAGACTTATTATAATTTTATATTATATATACTACCTTTATTATTATCTTAAGAGATATTATTATTAACCTTCCTATTTTTACCTTTATTTATTATTAAGGTAGTAGCTTATATTCCTTTATAAGGTTACCTAGCTTTTTTATTATAATAGCCTTTAATACCTTCTTTAAAATATTAAGAAGGATAATTAAATAGTATAATTTTAATTTAAAATAGTCCTTTTTCTTTAACTTTTTTAAGATAATTATATTAGCCTTTTTAAACTTTATTAAATAGTACCTAACCCTTAAATAAGCCTAGAATAGGTATATAAAGCTAAGTAGTAACTCTCTCTCTATTATTCTCAAAAACCTATTTAAGATCTTATTTATTCCTAATATTTTATCCTATTTTAATTTGTTAATTACCTTATAAACTTCCTCTTTAATAACCTTTATATTTATTATTAGGGGTATTTTATATTAAAACCCCTAGATATTACTTAAATCTACCCTTAAAGATAAGGGGAAGAAGGTTCTTTAAAGGACCTCTACCTTCTCTTAAAATAACTCTATTTTAAAGCCTTTTTTATCCTTTTTAAGGGTAGGGAACTTTAGGAGTTCTTAAGGTAATATATTTCTCTCTTAGCCCTATTTAACTAGTTTCTAGAGTTTATTAAGTATTTAAAATACTTTATATATTACCTCTTTAAAATAAAGTATCTTTACTTTCCTTAATACCCTCCTTTTAATCTTCTAAGCCTTTTATTATACCTTTAAACTCCTTTAGCTCCTTTTATAATTATACTCTATTTTAAGCTTTAATACTATCTTTATAACCTTTATATAATTTAAGTTCTAAAAGGACTTTACTTTTAAAGAGGGCTTTACTTATAGTACTACCTTTTTTATAATTTCTACTAGGCTTTAGAGTATTTTAACTAAGTAGTTATTTATTTACTCTCTAATTATTAGCTCCCCTTTTAATAGTAAGTATTAAAGGGTACTTATCTACCTCTTTATCTCCTTTAAGTCTATTATCTTTTATACTTTTTATAGATATAAAACTACTACCTCTACTTTAAGGTTAACTTTAATATATATTAAGATATAATTAAATTTATTATAAAGGTTTAACTTAATATAATATTTTAATAGTATTTACTTAATAACCTTTATTATAAATATTAAATTAATAATACTTTCTACTTTCTTTACTCTTTAAATTATTATATCCTCTAGTAGGATAAGCTTTATTCCCCTCTTTTTTATAATATTTATTAATATATCCGCCGCTTTATAATATATATATCTTCCCCTATTATTCTAATTTAAGTAATAGAGGTTAAAGTCTTTTATTAATATATATTCTCTAGGCTGATTTAACTACTCTTTTACCTTTAATAGTATAAAGGGGCTATCTATTAAGGTCTTAGACTCTAGGCTAGGGTTATATATATTATATATCTAGAGATATATTAATACTCCCTCTTCCTTCCTTATAATTTATATCCCTAGGGAGTATAAGTCCCTTAATATAAATTTAACTACTTATTTATTAATATTTTAATATTTATTTATAGAGAAATATATCCTTATATCTCTTCTTACTTTATATATTAAGTAGAATACTCCTCTACTTAAGTTATATATTAAGCCTATCCTCTTTATATATAATAGCTCTTAAATAGCTAAGATATCTATCTATTATATCTCTTTATCTTCTAGTAGTATTATTATTATTATAGTCTACTCCCTTTATATATTATATTATAATAGTTTTATTATCTTTTATACCCTTATAAGGATCTTTATTAAATATCCCTTATAATTTCTACTCCCTTAATAATTAGGGCCTTTTAAATTAGTACTTCTTTTAATATCTATTAATATATCTTTATTACTTAGAGGGTAATTAGCCTTCTTAGCCTATTTTATAATATTACTATTAATAGTAGTATAACTCCCCTCTCTCTTATATCCCCTTAAGAACTTATTTATATTATAATCTTATTAAGGTCTTTAAACTTTAATATAAGCTTCTTCTTCTTCTTTATTATTATTATTATCTACTCCCTTTAAGGTTACTTTTAAGTACCTTACTATCTATTTCCTTTTATAAAGCCTTTATATAGCTTCTTCTTATTTTTTATTATCTTTTAATAGAGTTTATTTAATTTCTTTACTTTAATTATATACCCTTATTTTTAGGTTATATAATTATTCTTTTTATAATTATTATACTTTTTAATCTCCCCTTTTTTTACTTTATATTCCTTTAAGTTATACTTATTAATATAAATTTTATATTATATTAAGCTTTTATAATATCTTATTATATATTTATATTACTAGTAGTTAAAGTATTATAATATAATCTTATTCCTCTCTTACCTCTTATACTCTAAGAGGTTATACCCCTTTATTAAGCCCTTTTTAATTATTTTATTTACTATCTCTAGTATAAAGAGCTCTAATAATAGTAAGGCTCTCTCTTTCTCTACCTCTCCCTCTCTCCTCTCTTATATAATTACTTATAGCTAAGCTACCTTTATAATCTTTAACCTTAAGAGGTTTATTTTATTTTATTAAATAATTACCTCCTTTACCTCCTTTTATTTTAATATATCTACTACCTTCTTTAATATTTTATATATTATAATTAAAAAGGTTTATCTTAATACCCTTATTAACTTATATACCTTTTTTTACTTAATTATTATTCTCTTTTAACTCCTCCCTTACCTTTATCTTTATTATAAATAATATTAAATTACCTTTAATTAAGTACCTTACTATTATAATCTCTTATATCCTTAAGAATATAATTATTTTAAACCTATTAGCTAGCTACGAAATAATAAGTATCCTTATTATTTCTCTCTTAATTCTATCTTTAATTTAAATTATTAAGGTCCTAGCCTTTTTGTTATTTATTACTTTAAGTCCCTTCCTTATAATATTACTTATTATTATTATAATAAATATCCCTTTAAGGCTTATATTACTTATTTTTATATTTATTAAGCTCTAGCTAGCTATTTATACTTAACTCCTTTTACCCCCTTATATCTTCCCTCTTTAGGATTATTCTTCTACTATTTTCTTAAATTTATATACCTCCTTAAGCTATTAATCTACCTTTATAATAAACTCCTTTATATATTTAAGTTCTACCCCTATTATCCTTTCTACTTTATATATTATTCTACCCTTTAACGCGTTTTATATAGCTATTATAACTTCTAAGGCCTTTATTAATATTCTCTTAACGCGTATTCCCTTATCTTTAAGTTCCTTCCGCCCTTCTACGCTCCCTAGCCCCTATATAGGTATTTCTCCTCTACTACTACTACTACTACTTATAATTCCTCCCCCTATACTATTATTAAAACATATTAAAATAGGATGTAATTAGTTAGACTAGCCGCGTACTAGACGCGTGCTAGTACCCGTCTTAGTATCTTATATATCCTATCTCTCTCTACTTATATAGCTAGTAATATAATAACTATTACTATTCTACCTATTTTAATAGGTTATAAGCCTAGGCGTAGGGTATCTATTTGTTTATTTACCCTATAACTAGTATTAATACTATCCCTTATAGATTACCTCTATATTAATACTGCGTACTACTAAAAAAGGGGGCTAGGGAATCTATTAGTAGAGATTTTCGCTAAGACAGCTAAAATCCCCCTAACTTAATAATAGTAACCCCTTAGTAAGTAGTTTACTAATTATATAAATAATATCTATTCCTTATATACGCTAACTACCTTAGTAATAGTTATTTATACTTATTACCTAGCTAATACTATAGATAATATATAGTATTCTTATAAAAGGGGGCTAAAGAAGATAGAGAAGGCTAGGAATATTTACTAACCTCCTTATAAATTAGCTATATCTATCCTATCTTCCTTAGATTCTTCTCTCCCTCCTTCTTATTATTATTCTAATTACTTTATACTAGAACTTAAAGAATCTAAATAAGAAATCTATTAATAGTTAACTAAGATTTACCCTAAAAGTCTTCTAGCTAACCTTTAAGTAAACTACTACTTCCTTAATTTCCTATATCTCTACTAAGATATTAGCTATAAAATTAATTAAGAGGTAGCTACTACTATTAATTATTAGGGGATACTATTAGATAATACCTCCTTTATACCTTTACTAATATTAAAACCTTATCTCTAAAACTAATTACTATTATTTTTAATATAAGGCCCTAGAATACTAGGTAAAAGTATTATCTTTAGCTTTATTACTAGGTTAAGACTACCTTCTATATATTTATAATTACTAACGCTAATACTAACTTAATCTCTAATATTAAATCTATATAATCTAGATATTAAGATTAAAGATATAGATATACCTCCTACTAGTATTAAAGTAGAGATTAGAGGGGGTAGTAACTACCCCCTTATACTTATTCCTATACTAGAATCAAGCTATAATTAGCTATTATACTCCTATAATATATAGTCTTATATTATCCTTAATAGCCTTAAAGCTATCCTTAAGATAGACTATATTATCCTTATAACCTAAAATCTTTAAGAGATTTAAGATAATAAGTATAATAAGGCTTATAAGGTAATAAAAGTATATTATAATATTAATACTTATAGTATAATTAAGGATAAGACTATCCCCTTAATAGCTTAGAAGATCCTTAAAGACTTCTATAAGCCTTAAGGTACTAGTATCCTTAATAAGACTATCTATAATTTTAATACCCTCTTTTATATTAATTATAAAGATATTAGTAATTATATAAGTAAATTTAAAACTATTAACTCTAACTTAATTAACCTAGGATATAAAGTCCCCTATATCTTTATTATTAATACCTACCTCTAGTATTTTAGTATAAAGTTTAATACCTTTTAGAGTATATTTATTTAGATATATACTATTACTACTAAAGAAGGTACTATAATAGTCTTATTTAATAAACTTATACTAGCTATAGTAAATAAAGAAGCTCGTTAGAACTTTATAAAGTCTTCTATTATAGCTATAACTATAGTTATAACTACCGCTTACCCGCTATACTAGGCTAGGTTAAATATATAACGTAGTAATAAGTATTATAACTACTATAATTATTTAGGCTATATAGAGTCTAAATACTAAACTAAGTATCCTAAGTTAATAAGGGCCTACCTTAAGATAATTAAGGTAGATAGAAGCTAAAACTAAGGGGGCCGTAGCTAAGGGGATAATAATATTAGAGGTAAGCGTCCCTATATACCTACGGAGTCTAAAGACCTAGTTATTAGCTTTATAACTACGCTAGGTATAACTAGCCTTACTACTACTATCCTTCTAAATACGGCGTATAACTAATATATTATTAATAATTAAGATATCCTTAAAGAATATAAGGCTATTCTTAAGTCCCCTATTTATAAGATTAGCTAGGCTAGTCCCTATATAATAGGGCGTAGTACCGCGGTTATCCCTTATAAGATTAGTAAGGGAATTAGGGTAAAAGTACGCCTTATTAATATACTCTACATCCTAGATACCTAATTAAATCTAATATTAATATCTTAGCTACTTTATCTTAAAGTTAAAGTCTCCTTTAGCTTATAAGAGTATACTATTACTTATAAAGGCTATATCTTTATATATACCTAATATAATAGTATCTTCTACCTTAATATATAAGACTATCTAACCCTTACCTTTATAGCCCTAGTAACTATATTATAGCTTCTTCTTAAGTTAAAAGTATATATATTTATAGCCTTTTAGGTCTCTTTATCTATTAGCCTCTAATATACCCGTATAAGTTATTTAGGCTAATAGAACCTAAAATAGCTAATAAATATATTTAATAAAATTAACCTTAATAAGATTATCTTTAAGGACTATATATATAATATCTATATAGAGACCTAAATAATAAGGGCTTTATATAACTATCCTATTACCCTAGGGAAGTACTTATATAAGTATATTAATAGTAACTTAGTAGGCCCTTATAAAGTTTATAAGGGAATTATTATAGCTTATAATAGCTCTTAATTTTTTAGTATAATATTATATAAATATATTAAGGAATTAGATATTACTCTACTTAAGGCTAAAAGTAAATTCCTACTAGCCTTTAAGGCTTTTAAGGTAAATTAGGAGTATCTTATATAATATATATAACGCTATTATATTAATAGTAGAGGGGAATTTAACTTTATAACCTTTACTAAGTACTACTAGGCTAATAGTATTATCTAGGAGAGTATAATATAAGATACTCCTTAAGCTAATAGATTTATAAAGCGTCTTAGTAAGACCTTAATAAATAAGGCCTATATTATACTAATTAATAGTAGAATAAATTATAAGTATTAGCCTAAGTTTATTTAAATAGCTAGTTACTTATAAAATAGATCCCTTAAATTTAGTATTAAGATAATACCTTATAAGAAGTTTAATAGCTACTAGCCTAACCTCTCCTATTTATAAGTCCTTAGCTCTTAGGCCTTCTATTATACTAATAGGACTACTACTAAAATTAGTTACTTTAAAGCCTATTCCTATATAAGTTAACTTATTAGCTATAATAGTAAGGCTATCTACTATCTTATTAATAATAAAACTAGGAAGCTCGCTTAGTTATCTAATATCTACTTTATTAAGAAGGTCCCTATAAGCTACGCTAAATTAAAGGCTAAAAGGTATACCTTTATAGACCTCCCTTACTATTCTAAGTAGATACCTAGTAATATAAGGGGGTAATCTCCCTTTAAAAGTAAAGTATTATTAATCTATATTAAAGATATACCGCTAATCTATATTAAAGATATAGCGGCTAAGGATAAATCCTACCTTAAGACCCTATTAAATATCTAGCTTAAACTAAATTAAGCCTATTTAGTAATATTTTATTAAGATATTAATAAGCTCCTATTATTAATTAAAGTCCTATCCAGTTACCTTAAATTTCAAATACCTCCTAATAAACTATATAATAACTCCTTAGATCTATTAGTAATATTTACCTTCCTAATAATAGTTAAAGGTACGGAGCCCTTTAAACCTAAATTATATAAAGAAGTTATAGTAAATAATACTAAAAAGGACTAAAAGGTAGTATTATAAGATAAATTTAACTCCCTTATATAGAATAATATATAGGTACTTAGATAGCTACCTCTAGGTTAAAAGGTACTCTAGGGGAAGTAGGTATTTAAATTAAAAAGGGGGCTTTATAATAAAGTCCTCTATTATAAGGTATACTAGGTAGTTAGAGGCTTTAAATAGTAGGAAGGGATTAATTATAATAAGACCTTTACTTTAATAATAAAGCTAATAAGTTATAAAGCTATCTTGATACTAGCTATATCCCTTAACTAGGAACTAGATTAAATAGATATTAAGACTACCTTCCTTTATAAAAATATTAAGGAAGATATTTATATTAAATAGCTTAAAGGCTTTATAATTAAAGGTAAGGAATACCTTATTTATATCTTAAAGAAAGTACTTTATAACCTAAAATAATTACTTTAGGTCTCGTTTTCTATACTATTTATATTCCTAAAGACTTAGGGCTTTATACTACCTATTATTAATAAAAGCGTCTTAATTAATTATAAAGACTAAGTTATTATTATAGCCTATATTAATAATTTACTAATTATTAAACCTAATTAAATTACTATTAATTAAGTTAAGGCTATACTTAATAAATACTTTTAGATAATTAACCTTAACCTATATTCCTTCTATTTAAGTATATTAATTAGGCGGGATTAAGTAAATTAAGTACTATAACTAAGCTAAAAAGCTTATACTAAAAAGGTATTAAGGGACTTTAATATATAGGAGTTATACCTTATAATAACCCTAATAGATATAAATAAGTTATAGGTATCTAAGGAAGATTATATAACCCTTAATACCTTTTAAAAGGAATATTAGTTAGCTATTAGCTCCCTAATATATATTATACTAGGGACTAGGCTAGATATTACCTATATAGTCTTAGTAGTTAGTAGATATAAATTAAACCTAAATTAATTATATTAGATAGCTATTAAGAGGATTTTCTACTACCTTTAAGGTATAACTAACTTATAACTTACCTTTTATAAGAGTATCTTTCCACTTATTAGCTATAGTAATACTAATTAGGCCGGTAACTAAGATACTTAATAGTTAATTATAAGCTATATTTTTAATATTAATAGTAGAGTAATAAGCTAGTTATTAAAATAATAGCCTACCGTCGCCCTATCTAGTTATAAAGTAGAATATATAGGCTAGATATAGGCTACTAAGGAGGCTATCTAGCTCTAATAGCTACTCGCTAAGCTAGACCTCTCTAAGGATACCTATTAGCCTACCGTCGTAATACTCTACTATAATAATTAGGGAGCTATTACCCTAGCTAAGAACCCCTAGTTTTATATATATATAAAGTATATTAATATCTAATATTATTATATATAAGAACGGGTTACCGCTAGTAATATTAAGCTAAAATATATTAGGACTAATAAGTAAATAACTAATAGCCTTACTAAAGCTCTCCTTAAAGATAAATTTATCCCCTTTTATAAGGCCCTAGGCCTAGAAGTACTATGATAGTAGGAGTCTTTAGTATAGTAAGGCTCTATAGGTACTCTTAGCAGCTTTATAAGCGCTCTTATAGCTAACTAAGGGATAGCTAGCTCCTAACTACCTACCCTTCTAGCCCTATAACTCTATACTATAATATTAGAATATAAAATAAACTTTATAAGCCTATTTAGCTCTATTATCCTTCTATATTCCTAGCTTAAATAGTAAGTTATACTACTAGCGATATTATCTAAATATTAGACTACTCCCGCTTATAGACTAATATTATAATAGATAAGTTAACTACTTTCTTATAAAACTATTAGGCCTAGATTATAATATATATCTACTATAATCCTATCTCTTACCCTACTACTAATATAAAATAGAACTAGTGTAATATATTCCTAGACGCCGGCGAATATAATACCTATAATAGCTTCTAGCGTAATATACCCCTAGGCTATAATAGCCTTACTATCTTCGCTACCTAGACACGTACCTAGGTAGGATAAGAATAGGAAGTAGATAATTAATACTACTAGGGAGCTATAATCCTTTACCTAGGTATTAATATTATTATTTTTAACTATAATATAACTAAGGATATAGATACTAAAATTAGGCCTTATAACGCCCTCCTACCTACTTAGTATAAGCTTATCTAGTATATTAAAGGTAAGAAATCTACTATTAAGTTATTATAATACAGAAACCTTAATAGTATACCTTTATAGAATAAGTACGTCTTAGAAATAGTTATATAGATAAAATTAATTACCTTATAACTATACCTACCTTATTAGGGTCTATCTAATCTATATCTAGAAGGCTTTTACTAAATTACTACCCTTTAAATAGGACTTCTACTACTATCTACTTACTTTTACGCCTATCACCTAGTATTTAGTTAAGAAGGGGGATTTTAGATAGTAGGAATAGAATATTAATAAGTTAGTTATACTACTATACTAATAAGGTACTTTATTTAAGTAGGAGTATTAAAATATATTAAAATAGGATATAATTAGTTAGACTAGCCGCGTACTAGACGCGCGCTAGTACCCGTCTTAGTATCTTATATATCCTATCTCTCTCCACCTATATAGCTAGTAATATAACAATTATTACTATTCTACCTATTTCAATAACTATTTCCTAATATTAGGACTCGTCTTACTATATATTAAAGTAAATTTTTCTAATAGTAGATCTATTACTTTAAATAGTTCTAGTTTTATAATATCTAGTTATAAATAAGAATATAGGTTTTATTAAGGCTTAGTATATTAAGTTATAAGAAATAATTACTAGTATTATACTATTAGCCCTACTACTAGTACTAGGACTAGTAGATCCTAGTATACCTCTTAAAATACCTTATAATAATAGTATTCCCTACTTTAATCTTAATAATATTAGATATTTTAATCCCTTTTATAATAATAAATTTATAAATACTACCTCTAATATTAAATATATTAGTAAGACTATTTTTTTTAATATATTTATATATTTATAAATTATATTAAGGATATTATTTAAGTAAGGGGTAATACTATTATTTATATAAACCTTTAATTATATCTCTAAGGAACTACCTAGGGATAGTATATTATTAAGCTTAGAGAAGGGGATAAATATCTTATTACTTATAATATTAATAAAAGGCCTTATATTATATTAATATTATATAAGATACTTCTTGATAGAGAGAGCCTTAAGAATACTCTTAAACTATTATAAGAGTAGCTAAGGATTTAGAGATTAAGGTAATAAAGGATTATATTCTTCTTATCTAAAATAATCTTAATATAAAATTCTAGTATAATATGTTTAATCCTAGTAATAATATTAACTATAATAAGTTCCTTACTTTATTAGATTATAGGAAGTATTAATAGTAGAATTATACTTCTTAATACTTAAAATATTATTAGCTATCTTAGTAAAAATAGTATAATAGGTATTAATCTTTATTTTAACCTTTTTAATTTTAATTTTAGTTTTAATTATAATAGCCTTCTTAGTAGTTACTACCTTTTTAATTATAATTATAATTATAAATTAATAATAATACTTACTATAATAATTGATACTAGAAGCCTCTACTAGGCTATTAACCCTACTAAGGCTATTAATAGGATAATTAGGGTATAAATATTTATACCCTATTAATATAACTTATAAGACTTTGAATAATAGTATTAGTACTATTAAATAGGTCTAATTCTTTTAATAGGTAACCCTAATAAGGTCCTTAATTTATAGGGAATTAAAATTAAAATTAAGGAAATTACTTTCCCTTTAAATTATAAGGGGAATAATAGTAATAGCCTTTAAGACCTTTATAAGTCTATTAGGCTACTACTAAGGAAGCCTTTAAGGGATAGCCTTTTTAAAGCCCTTAAAGTTATAAATAGGAAGGTTTATACTAGGATTTTACTTATAAGCCCTTTAATTTCTATTAGGAAAGTTCTTATAAACTATCTTAAGAAGAAACCTTATAATATTATTAAGTATTAATAATAAAAGATATTAAGGTAGATAATAGTTATAACCTTAAAAACTATTTCTCTATAATTATTCCTTTATTAGATTATAAATATTAACACTATTAATTAAAATTCTTATTAAAGAATAAACTCTTTAATTATCTTTATAATTAATATTAGAAGGCTACTTTATTAAAGCCTTTTATAATTAGTCTATTAATTATAAATACTCTAGTAAATACTAACTTAATAAGTTATTTTATAAGGGATCCTATTATAATTATTTTAATTAGTAGTAGGCGTATAAGGGATAGGTTATACTTTTAAGAACTATTACTATATTATTATAACTATTAGGTAGACTATTAATAGTAAAGATATTATAGTCTATTCTAATCTAAGATATATAATATTAATTATAAATATAACTTTTATCTTTATAAGTATAAAAATAAAAATTATATCCTTTAATATCCCTATTAAGGGCCTTAAGTTAAAATTTTAATATTTTAATAAATTTATAGTTATAACTTTCTTTCTTTATAATTTAATTAATAAAAAGCCTATAATTATATATATTACTAGGGAAATTTATATTATAAATAATCTTAAAGTTAAATACTTATAAGAGCTAATATTCTTACTTTAAAAGTTATAATATTAGATTTTATAAAGTAATAAATTGTTATTAATAGTTATTAAAATATTAAAATCTTAATAAGTACTTAAATTTACTCTTTACTAGTAGAATAAGTAATTAAGAATAAGAAAAAATTCTTAATTTTTATAAAGACTACTACCTTAATAGCTATTATCTTTAATAGGATTCTACTAGATAATTAAGACCTTCTCTTTAAGCCCTCTTATAATCTCTATCTTAAGTATATTAGTAGTATATTTACTTCTATTATTAATACTTCTATTAAAAAGGTCTTTATCAAAAATAATACTAATAAGGATATTATTATTCCTAGGAAGGTAAGATTAAGGATTATAAAAGAGTTTAATTATAATTAATATTTAATAATTAATATATACTATTCTAGCCTTATAATAAGTAGTTAGTATAATAATTAGAAGGGTAAATAAGCTAAAATTATTATAATAGTTATTATATTAACTATATTAACTATATCCTTATTAATTATAATTAATAAGAAGGCTCTTATAATATTTATAATATCTATTATATCTATTGTTTAGACTCTTTTTATAGAGTTAAGTACTATTATTAACCCTAGTCTTAAGAATACTCTTAAGAATAGAGTTAGAATCTATAAAGAAGTATATATTATAGATTAACTTATTAAAATTATTAAATTATATTAAGATCTTACTATAAATAATAGAGATATAATTAATATCCTAGAAGAATAATAGATACTAATTCTATTAAAGCTGAATATATTATTTAAGCTTATATAAGTATATCCTTTTAGGTAAAAGGATAAAGATTTTATTAATAAGACCTTTAATAAGCTTTAAGCCTAAGGGAAATTTATATAATTAAATTAGCTAACCCTATTTAACTATCTCTACTTTATAATTTAGTATAATACTCTTACTAGGTAAAAAGGCTATATTATTATTAATATATAAGAGCTTAATAAAATTATAGAGAATAATATATATCTACTCCTCTTATAAACTAATATAATAGTATTAATATAGGGTTATTAATATATAATAGTTATTAATATTATAAGATAGTTCTACTAATTCTAGATATAAGTAAAGGATTAGTATAAGCTTATAATAATAAGTTATTATAATTAAGAATAGTTATTTATAACCCTTATAAATTATAAGGGTTCCCTATTATATATATAATAGTAAACTAAGATTATACTTTAAGAATATTAGGAGTTTATAAAGGCTTATATTAATAATATTATTATCTACTTATATACCTTACAAGAATATCTAAGTTACTTATATAAGGTTTTTAATTTCTTTTATTAAAAATAAGTAAGCCTTTCTCTTATAAAGTTATTTATTAGCTATCTATCTATTACTCTATTAGGATAGTATATTAATAGCCTTAATATATTTATAATAAAAGAGAAAATCATGGCTACTACCTTATTATAATTTTTATAAAACCTAGTTAACCTAGAAATATTTCTTAGACTAACTAGTTAACTCTACTTATTAATTAAGAGATATACGTATAGGATAGACCCCTTAAAAAAGAGAAAGGTAGTCCTTAATAAAGGCCTTAATATAGGTATAAAGGGTTATATAAGGAAAAGGAAGGTAATTAGGGTAATTTTTTATAAGCCTATATAAGAGGAGCTTAGCGCGTTTTAGGATTTATAAAACGCGTTTAAGACTCCCTAATTTCTTATTTATTATAATTATAATAGGGTTTTATATATAAATCTAGATACCTTAAAAGTAGTAGGATTTACGGCTATTATATACTATATAAAGGGAGATCCTATATAGTTATTAAAGCCTTTTATAAGGACTAATATATAGCCTATTATATTTTTTAGTTACTATCTTAATAATATAAAGAAGAACTATTAGCCTACTAAGTTAAAAATTACTAGTATTATATAAGTTATTAGGAAGGTTTAGTATATAATTAAATTAAATTTATAACTACTTATAATTATTTATACTAATTATTCTACTACTATTTTAATATTAAAGTAGTCTACCTTAAGGATTATAAGTATAAATAAGTTAAATTTATAACTTATATAAGCTTCTTAATACCTTTCTTTATTTAATTTAGAATTATATTATAAATCTAAGAAATTAAATATAATCCCTAATATATTATTAAGACTTTAAATAACTAACTCTATTAAGAACTCTAATTTATTATATAAAATCCTTAATATTTTCCTTATATCCCTTAATAATCTCCCTTATAATATTAAAGGCTTTAATAGCCTTACTATCTATTATATTATAAGTATAGAGATAATAGAGGATTTTAAATCTTAATTATAAACGGGCTATTAGAATAATAAGTAATAGTAAAAGATCCTTAATATATTAAAGCCTCCTATAAATAGTAATCTAGATATAGTTTTAGAATATAGTAAACCTAGGATATTATTTATTCTTAAGGATAGGCTTATTTTTTATATTAATATTAAGAAAAGGTAGTATTTATATATCCTCCTATTATAAAGAAGGAACTATTTAAATAAGCCTATAACTTTTCTAATTATAATAGTTATTATAAATATTATAATTAACTTTCTTATATAATATATATCTAATATCTCGCTAGAAACCTTTAAGTCTATATAAGCTACTACCCTTAATACTAACTTAATTAGATAAGAAGATACCTACTATATAATAAGTAAGTACTTATACTAATACCGCCTATACTATTTTATATAATCGCGATAGATCTTATAATTACCCTACCTATTATACTATTAGGTATAAATTACCTACTAATAATTACTTATAAGTTTTTAAAGAAGATCCTTCTTATATTAGGTATTAATACTTAGAAAGCCCTTTAATAGGCCTAGGTTATAATTTTATCTCTACTATTATATAACTAGGGAATTCTACGTAGTATTATTAGTAATAGAGATCCTTAATTTATATCTAACTTTTGATAGGAAATCTTTAAATATCTTAGTATTAACTTTCTTATATTTATAGCCTATTACCCCTAGACTAATAGATAGAGTAAGTATACTAATTAAATTATAGAAATTACTATATAATTCTACCTTACCTACTATCTAGATACCTAGAATTAATAGGATTATATACTTCTATATATCTAGGCTAATATAAATAACTTCCCTACTATTATAAGATATACTCCTAATAAGCTCTATTATAGTTTTAGGGTAAATAATAGTATAAATATACTAGTAATTAGTAATATACCTATAAAAGCCTTTAATAGCTTATAACTTACCTACTAGGAATAGGTAGAAGATATTATAGCCTTTAATAATATAATAATAAAGTCTTAATATAATAGTAAATATAAAAGTTTATAATTTAAAGAAAATAATAAAGTCTTTCTCTATTTATATAAAGGATATAAAATCCCTAGTATTACTAACAGGAAACTCTTATAATAATATACTAGTCCTTTTAAGACTTTATAAAAGGTGGGATTACTCGCCTATTAACTTAAGCTACCCCTTATAATATATATATAGCTAGTAGTATCTATAATATAACTTAAGCTAAAGATAGAAGGTATCAATCTATATAATAGGACTTTTAGTAATAGGCTACTACCTATTACCGCTAAAGATAGTACTATTTATAGGGATAAGTACGAGATTAAGAGATTACTAGATAAGAGGTATTTAATATTAATATATATTAAGATAGGATATAATTAATTAGACTAGCCGCGTACTAGACGCGCGCTAGTACCTGTCTTAGTGTCCTATATATTCTATCTCTCTCTACCTATATAGCTAGTAATATAATAACTATTACTATTCTACCTATTTTAATAGGTTATAAGCCTAGGCGTAGGGTATTTATTTATTTATTTACCTTATAACTACTATTAATACTATCCCTTATAGATTACCTTTATATTAATATTATATACTACTATAAAAAGGGGGCTAGGGAATCTACTAGTAGAGATTTCTATTAAGACGCTAAAACTAACTAAAATCCCCTCTAACTTAAATAATAATAATCCCTTAATAGTAGTATATAATAGTTTACTAATTATATAAATAATATCTATTCCTTATATATATTAACTACCTTAGTAATAGTTATTTATACCTATTACCTAGCTAATACTATAGATAATATATAATATTCTTATAAAAGGGGGCTAAGAAGATAAAAAAGGCTAAAAATATTTATTAACCTCTTTATAAATTAATTATATCTATCCCTTCTTTTTTAGACTCTTCTCTCCCTCCTTCTTATTATTCTAATTACTTTATATTAGAACTTAAAGAATCTAAAAAAGAAATCTACTAATAATTAATTAATATTTATCTTAAAGGTCTTTTAACTAATCTTTAAGTAAACTACTACTTCCTTAATTTCCTATATCTCTATTAAGATATTAGTTATAAAATTAATTAAGAGGTAGCTACTACTATTAATTATTAAGGAATATTATTAAATAATACCTCCTTTATACCTTTACTAATATTAAAACCTTATCTTTAAAATTAATTACTATTATTTTTAATAAAAGGCCTTAGAATACTAGGTAAAAGTATTATCTTTAGCTTTATTACTAGGTTAAGACTACTATTTATATATTTATAATTATTAATACTAGTATTAACTTAGTCTCTAATATTAAATCTATATAATCTAGATATTAAGATTAAAGATATACCTCCTACTAATATTAAAGTAGAGATTAAAGGGGGTAATAACTACCCCCTTATACTTATTCTTATATTAAAATCTAGTTATAACTAGCTATTATACTCTTATAATATATAGTCTTATATTATCTTTAATAGCCTTAGAGCTATCTTTAAGATAGATTATATTATCCTTATAACTTAAAACCTTTAAGAGATTTAAGATAATAAATATAATAAGGCTTATAAAGTAATAAAGGTATATTATAATATTTATAATATTAATATAATTAAAGATAAGACTATCCCCTTAATAACTTAAAAGATTCTTAGGGACTTTTATAAGCCTTAAAGTACTAGTAATTAATATAAAATTATTTATAATTTTAATACCCTCTTTTATACTAATTATAAAGATATTAGTAATTATATAAATAAGTTTAAAACTATTAACTCTAGCTTAATTAACTTAGGATATAAGCTCTTTTATATCTTTATTATTAATACCTACCTCTAATATCTTAGCGTAAAGCTTAATACCTTTTAAAGTATATTTAATTAATTATTTATACTCCTATACTAGCTAAAGCTAATAAGGGTAGACTTTTTAAGAGGTACGCCTAGCGTACCTATCGTTCGGGGAGAAACCCAGCTAAGGGATAAAAACTCCACCTACTATCTATAAGCTATACTATTATTCGGCTCCTTCCCTCCCCCTCCTAATAGGCCTACTATTAGGGCGGTATATCGAGGGGTCGGGTCTACCGTCTATAATACTAAGGTTTCGTCGACTATATTCTCTTCTCTTTAGTTAGGGCGGAGCCCTTCCTCTCTATTAGTTCTCGCTAATATCTCTTTTACTAGTATAAACTAGTAG
>JAABUV010000336.1_pt1 | contig 72013 bp, 78 predicted proteins | sample 5559971 | NCBI WGS metagenome assembly JAABUV01 (sample SAMN10711881, study PRJNA513362) | rock metagenome | isolation source: Antarctica rocks | place: Antarctica: Victoria Land, Knobhead nord | collected 2015-12-19 | reverse complement strand
GCAAAGACTTTGTCACATGATTGATATGAACTGAGAGTCTCTGTTCGAAACAATAGAACTAGATAGATCATGAAGTTGATAGACGTTTCATAGCATGATTCAAACCGTTTCTTCAACTGAGATGTCAGCGTCTTCTCAATGACAGAGAACATAATGACGTTTCTTGATGAGTCAACATATGATTGTGCAAATGACGTTATAATCTTCTGATAGAAATAGCTCAGTGATGAAGTTCATAGCTATATTCTTTCAGCGTTTCTGTGAAATCGAGAGAGAATGAAGAAGTTCATTGATGCTATTTCTAGATGTCTTGCTTTGTTGACAAACATGACAGTTTTGAATGTAACGTCTAATTGTTGTTCGATGATCTGATCAATAGTAGAAACGTTGAACTAGATCAATAATTCTTCGATTGTCAGAATGAGAAATGAAAGACTGATCATGAATTTTCTTTAACAATTTCGTATGCATATTCTCAGAAACTCACAGTAGATCTTTTCTGAACAGAACGTCGTCAACAATCTCGCAGTGCTTCAATTCAGTGCTATGTAGCTTGAGCTTGTTTTCACTTATAGCTTGTCTATACTCATTGCAAAGCTAATTCGTTCTGTTGACATCTTTTACTCGCTGATAGAGATCAACTTCAGATTTGATAGCTAGAATATCTACTTTATCAAGTGTCAGAATGATCTGATAGCGATCTTCAGTACGCTGAGTTGATTCAAAGATGTCGATCAGAAACATTCTGATTAAAGCATTGACTTTAGTGTTCATTTTGTCTGATCGAAAAATGATCTGAAAGTTAAACTTGAATAGAATGTCTAGATAATTGACTTGACGTCGAGTTAACTGTTTATTTTTCATGAAAGTCTTCAAAGTCTGATGATTGATGAACATCTGAATGAGTAACTTGATGCATTCAAGCTCAAGTCTTCAGTGTTTGAAACATTAAATAATAATCAGCAGTTTCTTGTCATAGATGTGATAATTGCATTCAGCGAGAATCATGCTCTTGCTGTAGAAAGTTATCGAGTGAAGAACTTTCTCATCATCATACTGTGATAGAATTTCACCTTTGACGTAGTCAGATGCATTGATTTCTAGAATAGTCTGTCATTTTGAATTGAAATGTCGTAGAATTGAGATTAAGCTGACTTGTTTCTTTAGATTATCAAAAGCTTGAATACAGACTTCGTTTCAAACAAAAGATGTGTTTTTTCTAGTCAGCTGAATGAACGATTTAACTAGCTTCGAGAAGTTCTTAATGAAACGACGATAGAAGTTAACAAATTTCACGAAGCTTTGAACTTCTTTTAGATTGATCGACGTAGTTCAGTTGACTATGACTTTCATCTTGACAGAATTCATACGAAGACTCTGTTTGAATACTATAACTTCTAAGAAGATGATCTCTTCTACATTGAATTCGCACTTTCGAATATTCATCTGTAGACTCACTTCTCGTAAGCGATTCAATATTATTTTGACATGTTGTTTATGTTCTCGTTAAGTTTTGCTGTAGATCAGAATGTCGTTTAGATAGACTTGATAGAAGTCATTTAGAAAGTTTCATAAAACATTATTTATATACTGCTAAAATGAAATCAAATCATTGATAAGTTCAAAGAATAGCATCTTTGATTTGTATGCTTCTAAAGCGATAATAAAGATAGTATAGTTCTCACTATCAGAGTGCATTTGTAGTTTATTAAACGTTGAAATGATATTCAATCGAGTCAGATGCTTGCAATCAACTATTTTGTCAATCATCTCATCTATCAGAGATAAAGAATAGTGATTTTTTTTGATAATAGCATTGAGCTTTTGATAGTTTACGCAGAATCGTAGATCTTCATTTGCTTTTAGAGCGAACAGAACAGATGAGAAATACGAAGCTTTGCTAGAAGTTATAAATTCTTTGAAAAGATTCTCGCTCAGATATTTCTTTACTTTCTGAAGCTTGTAGAGAGACATTCAATATGCTTGACAGCAAGATGATGTTACGTCACTAGTAAGCTTCATCTTATGATCATATGAATGATGAGACGATAGCTTGTCTGCTTGAGCTCGATCAAAGACATCTAGAAAATCTTGATACTTCGATGATAGCTTGACTTTAATATCTTCTAGATTCTGAGTCATTTCATTGACTGAGAAGACGTTTATGACATCTAGTTTGCATTGAGTATTGTAGATGATTTCTCTATCGATGTCTTCAATGAACATAGCAAAAATCTCGATCTGATTCTTCTTTTTTCGTTTTACTAGTGCTTGAAAAGAAACGACGTTTATGTTTTAAATCGAAAATGACTCTTTCTGAATGATCGAAACTGAGTGCTTGAGAATCTTTGAAGCATTGCTATGAGTCGCTGAAGAAGTGAGAGTTGATCGTGATCAACTTGAGTGCTTCGTATTTGACGAGATCGAAAAAATCGAAATCGAAATATCTAATTGATCAGAAAATACGATAGTATCATGTCTCATGTTCAATAATATTTCATTTTTGTTCATTCAGAATTTGCTCAATATAGCTTCATGATGCTTAATATCAGCTATCAGCATTGACATAGTCAATTTCTTATGACTTTCGATCGTGAGATTGAATAGAATCTTATGAGTAATAGTCTTTCTAGCTAACTTTTCATCATATTCTCGTATTAACTTCTCTTTTGCTAGTAATATAAATTGTATTTCAAGTTTCTGACATACTTTATTGACTAGCTTGTCATGTATCAGCGTGTAGACGACGAAATCACTGTTTATCAAAGAGCAAAGGCTGAAAGAATTGCTCTGAGAGATAAGAGAAGCATTGATCAGAAATGACTTTTCAAAATAGTTTTCTTTCGATAAAACTTCGATTTGACTGCACAAAGATATGATTTCTATCTCTTTAATGACTTTGAAAGAGATAACTAGTTTTTTGAATCAGAATCTGACTCAGAGTTCAATGTAAATCAATCAAACTCATCATCTTCTAATGCATTGACTCTCAAAGTTCGATCAGAGCACTCTTTAAAGAAATGATCTGACTTATGACAAATGAAACAGCTTTCAGTTTGTAGATCTGTCTCTTTGATGCTAGTCAAAGTCGCGTCGCGTGATTTTAACTGATCGATGATAACTTCGATCTTTCTATAAAGATTCAATAAATCTCATTTCTCAGCAAAGATGACTTGCTTTCTGATCTTGATCATGAATTTCTTTTCTTTGATGTCATTCATGACTCGATGCTCATTGTTCAAATGAATCAAATAATCACGAATTTCATTCAAAGATTCTGACTGAATCAATTGACTACTTCAAGCTGCACGAAGACGATAAACTATCTTGTCTCGTAAATCAACGATCAATTGCTTTTCGTGATACTCTAAATAAAAGAACAGACGTTGAAACATCGAATAGAAATCGCTGAATTTGCTCTTTTCTTGAGAGAGATTAGCATACTTTCTTCGAAAGTTTGTCTCTTTGTCAGAATCATCGTATAGCTGAGTAAGTTTATCTAGTAGATCATTGATTGTTGAATAAAAGTTCAATGAATCTCGCTGATGTCTGACTAGAATGACTTTGACTGCATCTTCGCTGATTCAAGAATGAATGTAGACTAGTATAGCTTTGTCATTGTCAAAATGATTGACGTTGATTTCTAGCTTGTCGCGAATCTTTTCTTGTCAATCATCTTAGATAGATTCTTTTTCATCAGTAAACAGAGATGAATTCGAAAGCTTCTGAGATCGCTTGCTGAATGTGAAAAGAATAGAGATCAATGAAGTGAAATCTTTAGTCACTCGCAGATGATGTTGTGCTTCAGTCAATTTGTTCTGAAGTGTCTGATTCAATTGATTCAATTGTTTCTTTGCTTGATCAATTTTCTCAAAGCGAGTTTTTCATATTTGTTCACTTGATATCTTGTCAAATAGTTTACAAGCTTTCACATTAAGATCTCGTTGAGTTTGAAGACTGTTTAAATCTTCTAGAAACACTTTTGAATCTTGTTCAATTCAATGTTGTAGCTGCTTTACATTTTTTATATCTCAAAGAGTAGAAGCTTTCAGAGATTCATCGAAAGTCTGAGAGTGAGACACAAAGTGATGACGTTTTCGTACAAAGTCGATTCTAAGATATTTTGATATGTGAGATGATAGCTCAGAATAAATGACTGAATCTGCAGTGACAGAAGAATAAAGACTTGAATAACTTTCAGAAAGATTTTTCACAGATGATCAAGTCATAGCGAAGAATTAATGATCGAGCGAAGAGCGATGCTTGATGATATGTAGTGAGATCGTAGTTCAAGTTGTTTAGTCTTCAAAGAAGAATGTTACTGATTTGAGAAGAGTTTTTTTGATGATTCTCAAGCAATCAAGATCTTAATCTCTTGATTTTATTAATCGATTTGAACGAGCACGTACTGAATGAGCTGTAAATTCTTTAGCAATGCAAGATCTTAATTTCTTGAATCTATTGATCTCTTGATGTTGTTCTGTCTTTTGATGTCGTTGATCATCAGATACACAAATTTCTTTATACTCATCTTGTTGTCAGTTGAGTGAATTTGAATTAGTAATGAGATCAGTATCGTGTGATTAATAAATTCTTAAAGTAATGTTGAAATCGTGTTTAGAAATTAATCAGAATGCGTGCGTGACTAGAATGTTTGATCTATAGAGATAGCTATAACTAAGACTTTAAGAATACAGAAGAAAGAAGATACAAAAAGTAAGAAAAACACGCTCTATATAGTAGTTACTCAGATCGACGCTAGTCTCAAAGAGAACGTGTTGAAACATAAGAAAGATGTTGATTCAAAAGATGTTTGTGACACAAAGAAATGTGTTTGTCATAAACATCTGTTAATTACTCGTAACACAAAGAAGTGTGTTTGTCTAAAAGACAATAGAAGCTGATTAGAAGATGCTAGAAAAGAAAAAAGATGCTAAGTCATATCTGAGTCAAATTTGAGTCAGATCTAGATCAGATCTCGACTAGATCTTGATTAACTTTAATCAATTCTGACGCATTCATAACAACGTGTACTCTGGAAATTGATTAAAGTTTCGCTTTGTTTATTTGAGACTAGAACATTTTGAAACTTTCAATCTTCAGTACTGAAGTAATTCAATACTGACATTGCAAACATTTGCATCTTCATTTATATTCTTCTTTTCATATGCTCAAGTAACTCAAAGCGACTTTATGACATTCTTAACAATTCATGATCTTCTTGCATCAACTTCGCTTCTTGATGATTTGACAGAGAAAGAGCTAATACAAGTGACATTGTACAAGACAGTGCTATTGAAGCTGCACTCTTGAGTGTGAACAATCTTATTTCAACTCAACAGAAGTTTCAGCAATAAATGCTCTTTTCAAGTTCACAGAAACTCTCAGTTAATAGTGAATAAAATTTAGCGACGCATTCAAGTCTCTGATTGAAACATTGATCGTAATTTCTGACACGATTTTCTCAATGAGCGTTGTCATCGATAGATTCTGATCTTCATTCTTCTGTTCATTAATGATCTCACTTTTCAATGCTCAATTCACACGCTTTTTCAATCTATTTTCTGCAATTGTTTCTTTCAAGATTGCTTCGTCAAGCTCTGGAATTTTATATTATTCTTTTTCAGTGTTCATCTTCACTACTTGAAAAAATCTTAGTCATCTTCATGTCAATTTCAGCGTATGCATGTTGTTTAATTTGATGTCATGCAGCAGTACAAGATCACTCTTCAGAATTGAACTAATATGAATGTGTCTGTGATCATCTTATACATCTTTGTCGATCTCTCTCATTCTTCTTAAATGCAGCGCGATCTTCTTTAAATTCTCATCTCTGCATTCAAGTTGTCAAGCATGAAGAGTCAATAACTTATCAGTTGTGCAAACATTGTTTCATGAAAGAATCTGTCAGATTGAAACATTAAGTTCTATAGAAAGAACGACATTGTAATCATACAAGACATGATATGAAGTCATTTCAATGAAAGTTCTCATGATGATTTTGTCTGCTCATAGCACATTGACAAAGCTTCTGACTCATCTCATGCTTTCATTGACTATCATCTTGATCAAGACATTCACAACAGCTGTATAATTTCTCTTCACAAGATCATTCATCTGTGAATAATAAATCGACATCATCACTCGCTTTATCTTATATTTTTCGATCAGCGTTTCTACAATTTCTTTGTTCTTCAATTCTTCGTTTATGACAAATCTTCTTGAACAATCATGTCTGCAAATCACATCTTTTCATAAAAATTTCGCTATCGCTTTCGAAGTTGCTGCTCTCAGAACTCTTTCTTCTACTCATCTCAAGAAGTCATTTCTTGTCAAGACAATATAATGTTTTTCTTCGCTTGAAAACATGTGAATGACATTCATCTCAATCTTCTTTCAGACTTTCAAGATTCAGATAAAATGCAGAGTCTTCTTCTTTTGTCTTGATGCTTGCAACTGACATTCTTCACAGAATTTTACATATGCGCATGTATTCTTTCATATCTTTTCTCATCAATATCTATTGATCATCTTTTGATATGTTTTCTCTCTTTCATAATAATCACTTTTATCATGCAGTTTCTGCAGAATATTATTGCATTCTTCTTGAAGATTCATCATTCTTTTTACAGAAGCAGTCTTGTTGAATCTTTTAAACAAATGTTTATCTTGAATCATGAATTTCAGCACTTCATGTTTAAATTGTCGAAATTCTTTTGTTGACATTTCAAACAGACGCGATAAGAAAATTAAATAACAAGTTATTTTCTTGAAGTGTTCTGAATATGAATCTTTCAATATTGACATGTCTTCTTCAACAATTATACTGACTGAGCAAAGATGAATGAAATTTAACTGAGCATCAATGAAGTCATTTATGTTTTTCTCATGAGTCTTATCTTCATCATCTGAAGATTCTCTGAGTCTGCGCAAGAGTTCATTGAGTGCGCTATGCTTGCAATCAAAGACGTGATGAACATCAAAATCAAACAAGCAAATTCAAGTAAATCATCATGTCATCAATGCTTTTGATAAGTCTGACGCAGATCAATTCAATTGTGTCATCAGAGTGTTGATGTTTATTTCAATAATGAACTTCATGTCATATAATCAGTAATGAATCTTCTTCAGTGTTTTCATCAGATCTTTGCATTTTCGCTTCTCAGCATTATATTTTGTCTCTTGCTCATTTCATAGCTCACTTTCGTATCATATGAGATGTTGATTCTTAGAATTCAATGCTGTCTGCTATAACATCGCTTCTCATTCTTGAAGACTTATGTTCACGACGAGAACAATTTCTTCTGTCTGCTCAAAGTAGTTCAGACTTCTCATGATTGATGCAATGATCAATGTCAGCTTCAATCTGTTCATGACTTTCTCTTGTTTTTTTTCTCACACGAATTTGATCTTCTTTTTGAAGAGCTGAAATATTGACGTTGCAATCAGAATGAAATTCTTTATTCACATTTGATAATACATGCATACTTCAATGAATGCTTGAACAAATGTGACATCATGACAGAAATGTCATTCTAGAATCTTGATAATTTTGAAATCTTCTGATCTGCAATCATGAAAGTCACAAACAAATCTTACAATCTTTATGCTCGACATGCAGAATTACGACTTTTTGTCAGATATGATGCAATTGATGAGTTCAAAGTTCAAGAGTATAAAGTCGAGATTCTTAATGTGTTTCAGCACAAACTGATGTACTTTTGAAGCAATCTTTGCATTATCATAGATTGTCTTCGATTTCTTTACTTCAATATCGTCAAGAAAAGATCTGCATATTTCAAGAAGATTCTTCAGTATCTTGATTATGATTCTGACAAACTGAGCAACGAAGTTGATGACATCTTGTGATAACGTCGTCTGTCGCAATAATCTCAAAGATGTCATGAATGCTGTGAGATCTTAATATATTTTTGTCAGCGTAATCTGATCATATTCAGAAAACAGATCTATTAGAAAGATCATAATCATATCGACGAATTTTTTGAAGAATTCATTCACGTCTGAGAGCAGATTGATGTCTCTGATGATAATTTTGTTCATATTCATCGCTGTGTTAATCATGTGATACTGATTGAACTTTTTCTTGATCAGAAATCAGAAATTTCAATACAAGTCATGACAAAATTTCAGTATGTCATGCTTTATTCAATTCTTGAGCATGTTTATGATGATCTGATGAAGTGTCTTAGAAACTGAAAAATCAAGTGTCTGTCATGCATCATGCAATATCGTTCGAATTTGCTGCGAGAATGAGACTATGTCTTTTATCTTTCTCATTTCTGAGAAGTTTCAGATCATTATTGCTTCTCTGTTAAATAACATTTTCAGTAGTAAATTCTTCTCTTGCAGAGTTAAAGCATCGTTGCATATCATTCTCTTCGCTCGCTTCAAAGTCAGTCTGAATTCTCGAGCAATTTTGAAGAATTTGAAAAACAGTCAATGATCATACTTTTCTGACTTCATTTCTGTCATATTCAATTTGATCTGAGTCAGTAAAATTTGTTTTCAGTTTGTCAAATCTTCTGATATTGAGTCATTTGACTTTGATAAATTCACAAATTGAATCTTCTGAGCTTTTCTCTTGTATGCTGTCGCTACTTTGACATGATTTATCTTCTCATGCTGACGAATTGAACTCAGGTCAAATCTTCATGTCATTCGCATCGCAAGTCTGTTTGAACGACATCATAACATCTGTGTGCATTGCATGTTATCATTTAAGCAAAATTATTGAACGAAGCTTCAATCTTTCTTTTTCTTTTCTTCTTCAATCTTGATGAACGTCTCAGAGCTTTTCAAGCGCGCTAAATCAACAGTCTTCGAGCTTACACTTCTCATCGCAGATACGCTTTCAACAGAGCATTTGTCTAGTCATTTAAAGAGTCTTTCGCTTTTTCAAGAAATATTTTCAACACATCTTGATTGACAGAATTGTATGTTAAAATCAATTTAAAGAACATTATTCTTTCATCATCATCAATGACTGTCATCTCACAAGTTTCTTTTGAAGTATTGTTGATGCATAAATGCGTCTTTCACTCATATCATTTGCTCAGTATCAGAGTGTACTTGTTGCTTTTGATCACAAATATTGAAATCATTGATTTTGCTTCGTCAATATTAATCTTCATGTCATTGTAACATTCAATGATGTTAGTCTTTGCTTCGCTGACTTCTATAATATTTAGATGAATGTCTCGTTGCATAGACAACTGAGTTCTTGCAACAAGAGTTTCAAACATAACGTTGATTTCAGCATCATTATCAAGCAGTGTCTTAACATAAATCTCATCACTCATCAGCACTTGTGTTCTTGAACACGTCACTGCATACAGAATTGCATTCGACTTTTCAAGTGAAGAATCTTTAAATTTTACTGCTGTTACTTGCACGTCATCAGTTTTTTTCATTTTCATTTTCTTATGTTGTTTTACTTGAGCGTAGAGAGCTTGAAGAAGAATAAATGAATGTGTAAGCATCTGTTCAATGCTCACGTCTTGCATCTTCTGATTCGCTATAATATGCATCACGTCTTCTGTGTCTATGCATTTTTCTACTATGTTTTACGTTCTCTTGTCTCGATTGTCTGATTCTATCTTGCTGTCATCTGAATTATTTTCTGTCAATTTCTTCGTTGTTTTTATCGTTCTCTTGAGAGCAGCTGCATTCTGCATAATCACATTCTCACTTGTTTGCTTCTTCAAGAATAATCTTGAAATCAATAAATACTCTTCAGAGCGCAAATTCTTCATGCTCAACAGACGTTCTTCTTCTCTTACTTTTTCTCTTTAAGTTCAATTTGAACTCATTCTCTGTTGTGTCACTATCTTCGTCGCATTTTCATCTGACTTATAGTCATGTCGAGCTGTGACAATCATTACTTCTTCATTTCATTTCTGTTTCTCATCTGTGTTTTCTGCTTTCTTCATGATCGTTGCTCTTACACTTGTCAGTCTGATGACATCAACATGTTTTGCTTTCATTTGCTGATTTTGTTTCTTTAAAGCATTGTCAATCAGCTCTTTCTGAGAATGACTCAATGCGAAAGATGTCAATCTGTCATCTTTTTCAGCGAGTTTCATTCAGAGTCTGTTTGTTTCATTCACATGTATCTTTTCTTTTATTTTATAAATATTCAGTTGATAACATTTGATCTTCTGGCATTTTATTTCTTCATAAAAGAAGTATTCTTTCATTCTAAACATCGAAGATGCTCATTCACTTCTTGAAAGTGAAAATGATGATGACATTGACATTGTTGAATGAGCAGACGTGACGAGTTTGCATGAGATATAGACGTTAAGCATCGAGACAGATGCTGTCATGTTTTGCATGAAAGATTCAATCTTCTTTGTTGCTGTCTGCAAAGAAAGCATCATCGTCTCAAACTTATTTATCATCTCATTCATTGTCATATTGCTGAGCTGTGCTACTATCAAAGAATCGAAGAACTTGTCTGACATCGTTAATCGCTTGACTTGATATTCATTCATGAGCTTGCTGAGATCATCGAAATTCTTGATCATGATCAAGAATTTCAACAGTGCTTTGACAGAGTCGCAGTAAATCACTATCACGTCACTAGCTTTCTTGAAGTTCATGAAACTAAAATCTTCAGAATTGAGTGCACACTTTCGTACAATCTTTTCGCTTAGTATAGATGAAAGACTCTTGACAAATCAGCAGCATCTAATATACTCATTCATTTGCTTGCATTTTATCAACGAATGCAATATGCTTTTGTATTATCGACTGTACAGCTTCAGATCATTCTTCATGATACAAGACTTATTCTTGAAGATTTTCAGAAAAATTCAAGAATTTAGCTGTTGATCAGTGTCATCTTTCTCATACTTTTTCTTCATCATCTTCTTCAGTTCTTGTCAGTTGAAATTGATATATTCGATCATAGTCTTGATGCTATCATTGATGATCTTGTCGCAGTATCTTGACAGCTTGCAAAATCGATCAATCTAATTCAGCTTATAATCATCACAGAAGTCTTCATATCTTTCTAGAAAATCAGTCATGTTCTTCTCTTCAAAATACGAGACTTTCGAAGTTTCAGGCAATGACATGAGTGTCAGATATTTCAGAGACGACATTGTGATCATGTCTATTTCTGAGCTGACTCGAAAGCTGATGAGCGTAGCACTTATGTCTACAACAGATGTTTTCAATGAGCTTGTCATTTTGTCGCTGTGAATTGATATTGAAAGTTGTGAGAATGAAATACAGAATAGCAAAAATAATAGAGCAGTCAAAAAGATCTCATTATTTTGTTTTTACTTCTTGACTCGTTGAAGTTCTTCTTTCTTTCTTTTGCAGTTGTTACAACTGATCAAGATGCTTTTCTTTTTTCTTCTTTTATTTGATGAACAATGCTCAATCTTATGCTTCTGCTGAAACATGATTCACTGCTGAAACTGACGTCATTTCTCGTACTTCTGTCTACATCGCTTCGAATTCGTTCTTTGATTCTTGCTTTCGCTGTTTGTTTCTTGCGAGTCTCGAGATCAGACGAATTCTTCTTCTGATCAGAATGTCTTTTCTGAGTGTCAATCATTCGCGAAAGTCAGTTTCTCTCTTCTTCGCTGTTGCATCTTCGCTCAAAGAGAGACAGTTTTCATCAACTGAAGATACGCGTTTCTTCTAGTTTTAACTGTGAGAATTCTGTGACTTGAATAGCTTTCGTCAATATCTCTAAGAGAAATAAAGTCGTTATATCAATTTCTCGTATTTCAGAGTCAAATCAATTCTCACTTCAAATCTTTTGTAAACTCTCTGATCATTGTAGAGATGTCATGTTGCTCTCTGCTGTTCAGTCAACTGTTCTACTCAAGATATCATAAAAATAATATCTTTGCGTTGAGCTTCAATGTTGAGAAATAGAGTACAGATGTGATATAGAAAGTCGTATCAAAGCAACAGAGAAAGCAAACAATGAACACATGCAATGATCGTGCTAGTAGAAAGATACTGTAAAACGTGTATGTTTTCTGTTTCTATCTACAAGTCGCAATAACATTTATATGTACACTTGAAAAACGCTCTTCGACTTTTCTATCATTGACTCAGATCTCGATCTCTTTTCTCTTACTAACTATCTCGTGAGAATGATGCAAGCAGTCTTACAACAATGTATGAAGAGATTGTGAGCATCGCATTTTGCAGTGAAGAAAACAAGTCGTATGCTCTATATGAAAAGTAGATAGAAAGATTTCATTCTCATGATCGTATAATGACATTGTCTTGCAAAATTCTTCTTTTCATTTGACACAATTGCTGTTATAAGTTTAATGTTGTGATTTGCAAGTTCTTGAACAAACGCAGAGTATTCAGCGACAGAAAGTTTTTCTCATGTTCATGAGTTAATGATGTTGAGTATGATGTCAAAGTTTGTTGATCAACATGACATGAACATTCAAGATCTTCAATTGTATCAAGTATTTATCTACTATCTTTGAAGAGACAAGATTACTCAAACTTTCTACAATTTACAACAAAAGTAGCTTTAAGATTTTGCAAAAGATGACTTCTTTTGCAAATAAATACTTTGCAGCTTTGTTAAAATGCAATGATTGAATAACTTTAGCTTGCATATTTCATCTCATGCAAGAAACATGAAGAAAACATTTTTGCAAGATTTAGACATGTGCAATCATAAAGATATTGAAAGATGCGATCAGAATGATCTCATTGAGTCGATTCATCACATTAGTGCATGTGATGAATAATTGATGACAAAGTGCAAAATCAAGCAGTAAAACTCTTTGTTGACAATGAGCAGAGCAAGACAGTTACTCAGATACAAGTGATAATGTCTTGTATATTTCGATGAGTTGTATATAGTCATGATTCTAGCTATATATATATAATATATAAAGAAAGCATTTCATCTTCTGATGTGCAACTTTAATGATTGAGTTTTCATAGCTTCTGATGAGATGATGTTTCAGAATCAATCTGTCATTTTCGTGAGTTTGACTGATGTATGATTCATTGAATTGCAAAACAGATTCATTGAACTCATGATGTCTGCTTCAATGTCATTAATCATCATGTAGTCTTCAAGATGTATGAAAGTTATTGAGTTTAACACTCTTGATTGCATCTAATATCTTAATGACAATCACTTAAAAATCATAAAACTCAACTATTGTGATTGTGATGAAGCAAAGTGCATCTGTGTCTTCTTCAGTCAAGCAACTACATCGTTGATCTTATTGATAATCAATCGCGATGATTGTAATCAGTACGCTCTTTAAGTCAGAATCTTTGCAAATGACTTTTGTAAATCTAGATCTTGCAGATTGTGATTTTTGTATTCGCGATGATGAGTTTTGAGTGAGTCATCATCACAAAACATGAGTTACTCATGTTGATGCAAATTCGCAAATAAGCGAACTGACACTTAATTTTCAAACATTAGAAGTTAAGTCAACTTTTGAGTCAAAGTATGATATAAATGAAGTATCACACATTCTTTGCATGCATCAACAGCATTTCTTCTCTTTTCTGAGAAAACATTTCTATACTTTTGTACTTCAGATCTTTATCGATTGTGTTCACGTTTGACATCATTTGCAGTGTGTGAATGTCTGACAAGTATGAAAAGACTTTTCAAGTGCACATTTTCATGTAGATGACTTGAACTTCAAGATTCAAGATTTTTGAGAAGAATGCACTTTTCTTACTTGTAGTTTTTCGTTTATCTCTTTTCATGATTGATACTAGTGATATAATAGAAGCATGATTTCAAGTTGTAAAATCACTGATGTTTGACAGACATTTTCATTACTTTGATGAATGAAGTTTTTTAAACTCTGCTGCGTTTCATAGATGCAGAATGATTGTAGTTGAAATCAGTACAAATAAACATTGTTGTTGATCTATGAAATGATACTGCGTCTGCTTCTTCAGATTATTGTCAATCTGCACACATTCAGACATAATGTTGATTGAGTAGTCATGATTTTCTTAATGAGCTATTCAAATGAATTTATTCGAAAGAACGAAAATGAGAATCTATGATTATGCTTGAACAGTATTGTCTGTGTCGTTGAAGATTTGTTGAATCGTTAAAGTAATATCTGCAACATCATCAAGAATCACAGAGTTTAACGTTGATTATAAATTTTTTTTCATGATCTCAATAAGTTTTGATGAATATATCAATGAATGTCAAAGAAGAAAGAGTGAATACAACTATTTATAATACAGACTGATAAACTAGTAATACATCGTGCTTTCTTGATGCACATGTATGAAGCAATGTGATCTATGCGCAGTCATCATTTTTCACTCTGTCACTGAGTTCAATGTGATTATCTTCATCATTATCATCATTCTCGATATCTCTGATTAATTCTTTAACTTGAAATGTTTTGAGCTTCAATGTCATGTTCATTAAATGCACTTAATGATTCTGTCTGTTATATATCAGCATCTCGATCTGCAAATCTACGCAGCGTAAGTCATAAGTGATAGTCTTTTCATGTTGTTTAAGATGATTGACTCTCTTCTTGATCTGTGCTTGATCTCTCTTCATTCATTTCAAGTTGATTTGAACTAGTCTCTTGACTTTGTGTAAATTGTAATCAACATCGATTAATTTGATAGTATCAATGATAAAGCATGATGATTTTTCATTTGAATACTTCTGCAGTTTTTTCAAGTTTTCTTGAAACAATCAAACTATGTTCATCATTTTAAATTTAAGTAATTTTGAAGTTATCAAAGTCATTGAAACTTTAAGAACAAGTCAAAAGTACTACATAATTAAATGTTAACAATCATGTTGAACATGTTTTCTCTCGCTATGCATGTGATAACTTTCAAGAATGATATTAACAGAAAGTAAAAACTTCGTCACTTACTTAATAGAGAATAAATGCATTCATAGAACTCATGATATAAAATACAGTCTTTTCATTCTTGTCTTAGACATGATTGATGAGTTCATTGATTGCTTTGATCTTGATACAGTTTATCTCGAAGATAATTTTAAGAATGTGCTTCTCATAAAGAGACTTGACTCTCTTCAAGTCGTAGAGATGATCTGTTTCAAAGTGAACATATTTCTTCTTTCAATCTTCTTCTTCAAAGAATGTAAGTAACTGTGTCTCTGAAAGTTGTTCAAGATGCGAAAATGTGCTAAGTACTCTGAGTTAATGAACTTTCATCATTCAGTTGTTGATGTTGATTTAAGACTGATTTTCAATGCACTTTTGTGCTCTTCACTCTTACATTTTTCTATCTTTATTCTTTTGAAGTTGTTCAGTGATTGTCATCATTGAGAAATTGACAAGTTCATTGAACATTGATGAAAGCTTGCAATTGACATCTTAATGCTTATTTGATTTCACATCTGTAAGAGAAGAGTTGAAAAACTTTGATAAATTAACATCACGTCGTAATCATAGTGTGTCACACATGATCTCTAGCTCTTTGATGTACTTCTTAATAACTTGATAATCTTTCTCTTGAAGATTGATGATTTTCATATGTATCTTGTTCATCTTTTTCAAATTTTTGTATGTACAGTATATCAAATTGACTCGATGAACTTCTTTTTCTTTTCATCTTAATTCATGTTGATTCATCATCATGTTTATTATCAGCATGTTCACTCATGTTATCATTTATATGAAAGATCATTCAAAGAATGTATCTGTAACAAATCACTTACAAGATTTTTCATTCATGTTCTTAAATAAATTGATGATTTTGAATGTTTGAATCATCTCTTTATGCGTCTCATCTGCGATCAATCAATCTCATTTTATATCTCAGAGCTGTCATATCAACTGTGATTGTTTTGATTTAAAAGTTACTCTTTCAAATTAATATTAATTTCTCATCAATGCTGCAACGTAAGTCTTGTACATGTTTATTGTGATCACACATATGAGATTAAAACTAGCTTGCTCTTGTTCTATTAGAAAATCTCTATCTGTTCATGTCAATCTGATGACTAGCGCGTTCATCTTTGCATCACAATATGCGTGATGAATTTGTCAACATAATAAATCATTGTTCTTGTTGAAATGAATTTGAATCTTCTTTAGTCAGTTGATGATCAAGATTAATGAAATGATAACTAGATTGACAAATTTTGATGATATAAGACGTACAGATGAACTTGCGTTCACACATGAACATTCAATTTTCAACTTGTTATTGAAAGAGCACTTTGCATCTTTAGATTGAAATGTACTGAGAGTGTTTTCTTTCAGATGTTCATTGAATTTCTTCTTGTAATGAGCATTGTTGATCTCATTATGTGCTATGTGCAATAAATGATTCAGACAAATCAATTCAAGCATCTTTATTGTTTTATCAATAAATTAGCATGCTTCATTCTTAATCTTGCTGACATTTATGTTTATCTTTTCAAGACTCATATCATCAACATTGAATTCTTCTTTCATGAACATTTTTATTTCAAACATTACAAAAATTTCAAAAGTCTGATATAAAAAGAGTGACGTGTTTATTCTTTGCAAATGTATGCATGACTGAGATTCAACATGTTTAAAATCATGCAGAAACAGTTGAATGTAATTTCGTCATTTGTCTTCTTTATGAAAATGCTCTGTAACAGTTAATGATATTTTCATCATGAGTCTGTTCAATCTTGTTAGTCAAGAAACAAGATTGACTTCGATATTTCAATCATTTCATGTAATGCTTCTTCAAATTCTGCTCACTATCTTTATCATCATTGAAATTCATGTTTGATCGCGCATGATTTAACTCTCTTGCAAGATCTTCTGTAATTGAACAATTGAAAATCATCATGTTCTGTTGAGATTTCATCTGCTGAAATGAAGATGATACAGTTACTTCATGTTGTTCAATTCAACTCGTTGAATTTCAATGTGAGCTGATGATTTTGTTTTTCTTCAATGAAGAATTATCATACTTCAATTCTGAATTTATGTTTATTGACTGATCAACATTTGAAGCTGAAATGTTAGACTTATTTGAAGCTGACATTGACATGTCATTCTTTTGAGTCTGCATCTTGTCATCAGACTTTCATCACTTTGAATGCAATGATTCAGAACTTTCATCATTCTCTGTAAAGATTACTTGTTGTTAATCTGTCGTTCATACACATACTTCATTGACTTATCATAAAACAATGTTTAATCAGTTAATGTAATGCTTGTTGCATCTTTCTTTGAATGATTGAATCTTGATCGCTTTCGTGAAAAGATTAAGAGCGTATGAATCTCGTTCGTGAAATCTTCACTCTTGTCAGTTCAACGTTGCTACTATACACATCTTTTCAATCTATCAACTTTCAATGCAACATTAACTATTGACGTGTTGATCTCATTCATTGTCGAGATCACTGTCTCATTTGCTCTGACTTCTTTCATGTCTTTGAGTTTGAATTGCTGTTGATCTAGTATATGAACTACTTGATTCTCGTTCATGAGATCTTCACTCATTATCAGTTCGCTGTAAATGTACACACTTCATAAATTTACTAAATTTCGCTGCATTGTCAACTGAGTTAACATTATTCTTCATTGTAATCAGAACAACTGTGTCACTTGCATCGCTCTCTTTCATGCTAACGACTGCTGACTGCTCTTGAACATGAGTAAAATCTATTCAATTCTGCTCTATGAAATCTAAACTTCTTGTCAATCTTTATTGATATACACAATTTATTGAATTATTAATCGTTATTTCATGATCGATTGATAATGTGTTGATCTCATTTCTTCAATTTGTCACTTTATTAATCTTTTTGCTTTCATTAACATCAACAAATCTTGTGTGCTCTTGACAAAAAGCTGAGATTAATAAAGTCTTGTCTGTGAGTTCTGCACTGATCATTAGTTCACTGTTTACATACATGTGTTTCTGATCTATCAGAATATGATGTAGCATAAATCACATTAAAGTGAGCAGCATGATTAAATCGATTCAAGACATCGCGTAATGCAGCTCAAAAAGTTCTGTCTGAATTTATTTTCAAGATCTCGTCATCTGTGATGTAAATGATAGTGTTTATCTCAATGTAGTTGATGTCATCTTTGAGAATTTCAATTCACATCTTAAACGAAACATTATAAAATCAATCTTTGTCATCATGTAAATCATAATCAAGTACATCTTTGATTGAAGTCAAGCTCATTTTCGAAATCTCTTTTGAAGTGATCAGATTCAAGTGTGAACTCATCATCACATGAAGTTCAACGTTTTCAAGTGTTCTGATGAATGACATGACTTTTTATGACTGCAAAAACTCAGACGCAAATGATGCTCATTGAATCTTTACAATCTTATGTATGATGATGAGTGATTGATCATCTGAAGATGATGTAGAACTAGTTTATATGTGAGTGAAAAATGTGTTGATCTTTTTGACACATATCTGTTCAGAGCATCTTCTGTTGTAGAGCATTCATTGAATTACAGCGATTAAAATGTTGAAAATTTGATTTGTTTTGAAATCATTGAACATAAGTGTGTTGATCTTGTACAGAAATGATGTTAATTGCTCATCAATGATAGCTGACTTTTCATTAAATCTGATGTGCTTGAGTGTAGATGCATGCTTTTCAGTTCATTGCTCAGCTTGATTTGTTAAATTCTTCAGCTGATATTTATTAATGTTTAAGATTTTAAGAATCTCTGTCATGTTTCTGAAAGTTGAACACTCATCATCAAGTTGAAAATTCTGATATTTGATAGTGATATTCATTTTGAGACGTAAGCTAGTCATTATGATGAGTCAATAAAATCAGTTCGATAAGATAAATGATGATGATGAAATACTGATGCTGCTATTCAACTATGTGATATGAGTTGACGTGATAAACTAGACGCGTACTCAATTGATGTTAGATATGCAGATTTAATCAACTAAGATTAAGTTCTATGAACATATCTTGATCTTGATGATGATGCTCATTAAAAGAAACATATGATGCTAGATCATGATCTTATGTGATTATGAGAGCAAATTGAAAGACTCACATCGAGTATGATGAGCAGATGAATGAAAGATTAAGTTCTGTTACATGCAGCGAATGTGATACTGTAGAAGTTGAAACATAATGAATTTACTTTAGCTTACGTTGAAGATCTGCGCTTACATGATGCGTATAACAGCTTAAAGACTAAGCTAGTTTATTGTTGATTGAAGTGTATTGTATCTGCAAGTTATTATGTCTGTATTTCAGTGTGTATTACACAGTGATCAATGTTTCAATCTCTTTGACAGACTTGAACTAGCAGCAAACAAAGAATTTAAACATCAAAAAAGAATGTTGTTTTCTGTGAAACATGTTTATCAGTCAATGAATACTGCTTCTTGATCAGATTTATCTTCTTGCGATGCTTGCTCTTCTGCAAAATTTGCTGCAGAAGTTTTGTTCACATTTCAATGATGCTTTTGCTCTTTTGCAGAATTTGTTGCTTGATCTTCGCTTGCATCTCAATGATGCTCTTACTCTTTTGCAAAGTTTGTTGCTTGATCTTTACTTGCATTTCAATGATGTTCTTGCTGTTCTGCAGAGTTTGTTACTTGATCTTCGCTCATGTTCTGATGATGCTTTTGCTCTTTTGAGAGATTTGTTGCTTGATCTTCGCTCGCGTATCAAGCTTTGTTCTCATTTCATTGTGATTCTTACTCTTGAAATTAACGCTCTGTTTTCATGAAATTGATGAATTCTTGTTGACTAGAGTATTCTTCATAGACTTCGTTGATCAAGAACAAATTTTAAACATGTTGTATCATGTGTAAATTGTAAGTATAATCGTGCTGAAGTTCATCATAGTTACATAACATAATAAATGAGTTGCAAGCATAATTACAGACAGTCAGAAAATGATTGAGTTGAGACATGAAGTCAAATTTCTTGATTCTTATCATACATAAAATGATGACAGAAACTTCTTCGTCTTGAAAAGAATCAATCATGTACACTTCAACATTTTGAACTTTCAAGTCTGAAACTAAGCTTCTCTTCAGTAACTGAACTTGTGCAGTATATTCTGTGAGAATGACAATGTTCTTGACAGATATTTTAACTTCAAAGTAGATCTTGACTAGCTCGATTGCTACAATGACTTCAATCTCATTCTGCTTGAACTGAGATGCATCGACTCTTATGTTGATCTCATTGACATTGAGAAATATCAATGATCATTTTATTTCACAAAAGCTCTTCAATACAATGATTGCAATAGTCATATTGAATCAAAGTGAAGAGTTAACTGAGAACTGCATCTGAGCTTTGTATCAGACAGTGAATATGATGTCATCTATGATGAGAATTGCGCGATACTGTTCAGTGAGAAGCATATGAAAGTATTCAAGCATAATCAGACGTTTGAATAAACTTCTGTTTGTATAGTGCGTGAAGCAATTGTTCTTGATGTCTTCTTTTATTGATTGAAGTTGCTCATCATCATTGAACATATGCATTGAATCATTGCTGTGAATCATAGCAATAAAGATCTTTATGTTCTCAACTCTTGCAACTTTCTGAATAATAGTATGATCTTCTTTGAATTTTTTTAGCATAGTAATGTTGAAGTTGATCAGCATGCAGACAACAGCGCTCACGTCATGCTCAAGAATATTCACACTTAGCTCAATCTCAATGCGCTGAAAGAATTCTTGATCTTTCATGTTAAGAATTTTTCTCATCTCAATTCTTTAAAAGTATGAGCAGAAAGTCTTAATAACAGCGTCACGCTCAGTCTCATTGTTTATTCTATTGAGCTTGACATTGATAATTCTCTGAAGCATATGATGTTTGAATTCGTGATCTCACTTTGAAGATTAACGTGTGACATGAAGATTAAGATCTTCGTAATTCATATTGAATGAATTCTCATCGCTCTCAAAATCTTCGTAAATCATATCAACTTCTTCATTATTGATTTGTACAATTGAAGAATCTTGTGTCTTATGCTGCTTGTCACTCTGTTCACTCTGTTGACTCTGAAGTTACGTCTTATTCATTGAATGATTGCTCAAACTCGTGACTTTTAGAAGCAGAGTGTCAAGACTGATTTAATGCAATTTGTATTGATGATCTTTAATGTCATGTAGAGTCTTCTTACTCTGATCAATAATTCAATGTGTCAGCTGATCATAAAAGACATCAGATAACTTGTAAAAGACATTTCATCATTGTTGAGCGAGATCGTTATTTACTGAGTGAGACGTGCAACTGTTTTAAACGACTATCTGATGTTTAGTGAACTGCAAGTGAAAATAAATGATCTTTTTATTCATCAGAATGATTTTTTTGTTTTTCAGTCATTGAAGCTGTTCATTCAGTTTGAGAATGAATGTATCAGCTGTGTTGTTGAATGAACTCAGCACTTTGACTTTCTTGCTCAGCTTTAAGAGTAACATTGTGATAACAACATTCATCAATGTCTTCTTGATCTCAAAGAGTTTCTTGATAAGATCAAAATCATTAGAAAGATTCTGAAAATATTGCATGATCAACATCTGAGACTTATTCAACTCAATATTTCACTCAGCAAGAGTAGTCAAGAGATTTAAGTCTTTGAAGAGAATTGATGTGAATTTGATATGAAGATTCTGACTTAGTATAATATCGCGAAAGTGATCGTTGTATTTCTAATATTTCTCGTCAATATGAGCAGAATTGAGAATTCTGATTGTTGCTATTTTGATTCTGTTGAGTTTGTCAAACATGATTGAATGTACTGAGATCATGTTTGATGTGTTGAAAAAACAATACTGAAGTACTTGTTTATCATCATTCTGTCACTCACGCTTACAAAGATTGAACGTTGACTTCTACTCAATCAAGCTTCAATCTGTCTTGATGAGAGAATGATGAAGAGCTACGCTCACATCTGTTATGTTGAAGAAAATAAACGATTTGACAAGAATAATAGCAGTTCACTTGTCATCATTGATTTACACTTCAAAGTGATTCTTCAAGTCAAATTGATAATCAAAGTGATTGAAAAGATGCAGTAAATCAATATACTTCTTGTCTGTTCTTATGAATGTGATGAGTGCATGTAACTTGCAGAGCAATGTTTGAGTCTTCGCAATCAGTGCTTGCTGTGTCTTCATTGATTGTAGTCTAGAGAAATCTTTGATAAGTCAGCACTTTTTATCATCATGATAAGTGCATCAATATAATAAATAGATAGTTGAACAATTCTTCTTTGAAGTCACTTGTTTTACTTGAATGATATGCTTGTGATTTTTAGACTGACTGAATCACATGTTAAACACTGAAAAGTTTTGCTTTATTTTGATGCTACTGTTGAATTTTCAATACTGATTCAGAAATGTATCTCGTTCAATCATTGAGATGAAGATCTTCAGCTTGACTGTGCAATCTTTTGACAAATCGAAGACTTTTTTGAGTGTATTCTCTATATTCTGAAGAACTGATGAATCTTCATGATTCTCAAGCAGAATCAACTGAGTATGAGTTGAGATCAATCTGAAGATAAATTCAAGAAGAATCATTCATTCATCTTGACGCAGATTCTTGATCTTTGAATCATTGATGTTGTGTATGAAAAACATGAATTCAAAATAAGAAGTGTGCAACAAAGACATGTTTGAATAGTTTGCAATGATAATTTCGCGAATGCCAGAATTTGAATGTAAGCGAAAGACTCAGTTATGTAAGATGTCGTGAACAGAAAGACAACTCTTGAATAATAATAATGTGACTTGATGTAATTTAATGTTGAAATGAATGCTGAATGTTCAATTCATCAAGATCTTCGTCACAATCTTGCAAGTAACATAAAGACTTTCATTTGAAGAATTGAATGCATCAATTGTTGATTCAACTACTTTATTGATTTCAAAAATAATCTTAGTTTGAAAAGATGACAAATCTGATGCTCTGATGCTCAGCTAAATCTGCTTTCTGCATCATTTTCTCATCATTCAAGATGAAAGTAGTGAAATTATCATTCTCAAGCTTCATCGTTCGAGATGTGTAATACATGATGTCAGTCGCTGCATCTTTATCTGTTGATGTCGCTTTGAACTTTTCTTTGAACATCATGATGAGATGTTTATTAAAAGATGTAAAGTAATGATGTGAGATGACATTAAGCTGTTAAATGTGAAGAAGTAATAAGAAACAGTGAAATTGTAGAATGTATGATGATAAGATGAAATAAGATTGCAGAATGTTGAATTCTATACTGATGTGAGTCTAAACTGAATGATTGATCTTGACAGTTGCAGCTTGAATTGAGATTGTTATCTGATTGTGATGAGAGATAAAAAGTGAGATAAAGTTGCAGAATGTAAAATTCTAGACTGATGTGAGTTGAAGCTGAAAGATTGATCTTGATGATTGTAGCTTGAATTGAGATTGTTATCTGATTGTGATGAAAGATAGAAAGTCTTTAAGATGAGAATGATTCTGATTTAACTATTATGATGTCTCGAAAGTTGAGTTTCTTAAAAAAGCATACACTCGAATAAAGTGAGCAAGATCTCATTGATGAATTGTATTCTTTTATTAAATATAACTAAAATGATAAAAGTGTTGATCTCAATTTTGATATGATGATTATCTTTCATTTATAAAACAACAAAGCTGTTATTCATCTTTTATTGAATCATGCTTATTTACACTGTATTCTTCACTATATTCAAGCTAATGATATAGAAGAAATAATACAATGAATATTGTTTGCATTTTTATCGCTTATCATGTTTTGCTCTGAGACATGAGCAAACAAGCTGCATTGTAAACATCTCAGTCACATCTTCATCAATCTGCATATTCTTCATGTTGAGTTTTTCTGCGATGATCATTTGTCAACTTTCGTGATTATACTGAGAACATTCTTCAAGACGAATAAATCAATTCATAGTAAAAATATGATATGTATCTTCATAATTCAATCAGAATCTGTCAAGATAGTCAGTCATTTATATTGAATTGAGATTTTCTTTGCTTAAAAAGCATAATTGATCATATTCTAGCATTATGATGTCTGTTAACAAAATCAGTATCACATTGCAAGTCATAATACTTTCAAGCGAATCTGTCTGTCATTCTCACTGTTGCGATTCATGAGAGTGTGATAGCAAGCGCTTTCATAAGAGCATCACGAATCATAGTGATTCATTTATTGTCAGTGAGCAGATCAATTATGTAGTTCAATCAAGATGTATTGCATCTACTCATTTGATGATTGCATAACTTTCACATTACTATCAATCGCTTTCTGAATATAGTCGCGAAGATAAGCACTCTGTTTGAAGTCTCTCATGAGTAGCACAGCTTTAACATTTTGTTGTGAAGATTACATTCAAGCGTTTGATGATGCAAATCATAGTTCACATGATTGAAAGATGAGATGATGATCATCATAAAGTTACTGAAATGTGATGTCGTTGTTGATTTGACAGCAGAGAAAGTTAAGAAATTTTCTTCAAATCAAGATGTTAAAGAACAACATTCTTAAATTAAAGCAGATTTAAAGAATCACTATTCAAGTTCATTGAATCTTACGCACTTCAATTTTTCAAATGTATTGCATAATTTCACTTTCTTCTCAATCACTTTTTGTGTTACTTGTGACTTAATAAACATCAAATAACACTATCATGAAGATAGTGTTGACTGAATGCATACGAAACATTATGACTAGTGCTAAACAAGCTCTCACTACTCAACATGTTAAAATATGAAGAAATACTACTTTTGAACTTCATTCATCTCTTGAATCTGTCAAAAAAGTAGTCGTAGAAAGAATATTAAATGTTTTGAAGCAAACAAATAGAACAAAGTCGTGAGACAAACAGTTTAATTTAAAAGACATCAAGTATCTTTTTAAAGATACTGTCTTATTTACTGATCTGAACTCACGACTCAAACATGATACACAGCATTGATTTAAGCAGATCTTGAGTGTCAACGATAACAGTTGAAAGAACAGAATTGATCTTGAAATATATGATGAAAAAACAAATGAGAACATGATCAAGAAGTCTGTAGACTTTCACGATGATGATTCAGATGTATATGATCTGTATTACGTTGTAAACTGAACAATCATACTTAATGATAGAAAGATTTCACACGACTCAGATACAAAAGTATTTGATCATGCAAGCGAGTTTGACTTTGAGCTTTGACGTAGTGATCAATCTCGTTTGATCTTCAACTGATGTATCAACTGAAACTACATGCATTTTTCGCTTTGCAATCAGACTATTGTTCATTGCTTTGATCAATCAATCAAGATGACAAAGACGTTGAAGAAATGCAACGATCGAAGAAATTTGAAAAATATACTATTTCATTTGCAGAATAGCGACAAGAGAGAGTTCATCATTGAATTGATCAGTTCATGAACTTGCAAAGATCTCAGTAATTATATTACAAATGATGAAACTTCTTTCAAGCTTAAAGTATCAAGAAAAGACAGAGAAATACAAGTGTCAAGAAATGAAATCTTAATTATCATTTTGAGTTGCTTCTTCTGTGTATCAGCTAACTGATTGCTTTCATTCAGATCAGCAACATCACTCATGCAAAGCATTTAAAGAACAAACATAAGAAGCATTTGCAGAGAAATGAGTCATACATACTCAATCTTCTTACTCATTGATGATGTTATCATGAGCAGTGTAAAAACTTCACTCACATCTGTTATCATTGAAATATAAATCATTCTCATGAAGCGATAGAATCAAAGACAATATGATATTGAGCAACAGCAATCGCGAGAAATGATGAAGAGATTAACTGCAACAACTCTTCATTCAATCTAGTCATTGAATGACTTCATTCATTCTTAAAAGATGAAGATTCATTGATGAAATCAAAGTCTTCATCAAGCAGTCAGTTCATTGCAGACATTGTCTATAGTATGACATCATCAAGTATGTTCTCATCAAAGTTGATGTATGCAGCAACATCTGATTCATTAATATGTATATTGTAATCAAATTTATGATCTAACTATTGACAGTAGCAATAAATGAGTTCAATCAAGATATGTCATCAAATGCATTAAAATTCTTGTCGTCATTTAAACAAGCAGTTAACGTCACATGAAGAATTATCAGATGAAAAGCTCTTTGAAACAAAACTACATCATCTTCAATGTCATCTCATCATCAACAATCATCTTCGCTCGTTACTGTCACTTATTTAACTGATGAGTTCATCTCTACGTTTGTCAATCAGCTAATTTCTTCGTTTAAGTTCAAGTTTTTATTCTTCAATACTTGAATTCTCTCAGTCTTCATTGTACATCAGATAGCGACGACTATAAAATTTAAGCAGTCTCACATTTATGATAAGCTCAGAAGAAGTAACAATGAGTTTAAGCATAATTGACATGCTATCAGAAAGTTTCAAATAAAGATGAAGAAGATAGATGCATAGTCATATATTTTTCAAGTTGCTCATCAAGTCATGACAAGAGCGAGATAAATGACGATGACAAGATAAAGTTTGTAAATTCTGAAGATTACTTCAACTTGAGATATATAGCACTTTAACAATCATTACTCTCATTTCATAAAAGATTTAGATGATCGCATCATGAGCGACAATAGCTAGATCATGAAAATAATGATGATATTTATTCAAGTGATTGATTTCATTTTCTTTACAATTTAGCTAAATATAATTTATATGATTTACATATCTTAACTATCGAGCTCAAATTGAAGTCGATAACTTCTGAACAAACGTGATTCATTGACTTTGCAATTGACATTTTTTAATTCATCTCATTACTGACATTTTATGCACAGATAAACAGTCGAGCATAAAGAATCATTACAATTCATTATTGCTTCATACAAGTTATATAAAAACACTAATCGAAGACTTACAAATAATGCAACGCATATGCTCTTTATGTGAAATGAAGATAAACAACATCAGCGAGCTTGAACATTATCTTCATCACTGTCATGTTCGCTTGCATGATTGATCGCGAAAGATTTTCTGACGAAAGTTATCATCATCATCAGAATCATCATCATGCGATTTGATGCAACTCATCTGATGCGATCATGAGACTGCAAAATGAGATTCAAACTTGAATGATTTTCATGATGAGAGTGTTCAAATAAACATTGAAGACGAAAATCAAGAATATATGTTAATAAATGATTTCACAGAAGAGCACATGAACATTGAGATGAATAGCGCTGATTTGAATCAAAATATGAAACATATGTCATCAAGAATCGAGATGATACAACTTCAGACTGAACTTCTCTTCACATCATCAGCGCTGCAAGTTAAAATCTTCATCAAGACAATTGATCATGATGTTGAAACAACAGTTGACGTGTCAAAGAAAGTATCAGAGTTGTTGAGCTTGAATTCTCAAATGATCAAGAACACAAACAACAATTAATATTATTCATTTCAATGCGAAGTGAATTACGCATTTACTCATTGACTTTATCAAACAAAGATTATCAAAGACAGTGTTAATCGATTTTTTCAAGACTTGCGCTTGCGAGTCTTACATTAACATGTCAGCTTTCATGACGTAAACAAGTGATTAACACTTCTACATTAGATTTCATATGATGTTGAAAACAATGAGTGACATTCTTGAATGTTCACAGTTGAATTCAGTTACGAAGAAGTTCAAGAAGAGCAGCACTGCATTTTATATCATGACATCATCGAGACAATTCGATTCTTGTTGAGTTACTCATCATTTCAAGATGAGCTGATCTATGCACTCATTCAACATTATAATGTCGACAACTTTTGAATCTACGACGAGATGCATACTGCTGATTGATAATGAGAAACGCAGAAGAAGCTTTCTGATGATGCTATCATGATATCACTGTTAATTTTCATTGATAAGACAGTCTTGACTGAGCATCAAGATGATCTATCTGCATAATTTATATATTTAACGATAGAAAATCTAAATCAATGCACAAGACATGCTCAAAAACGATTGAAATTGATTCTTCTGAGATTTCTTCTCATAGTTGACAACAATAATGATGATATCAAGTCAAAGATTTGACACATGACATTATCAATCATACTCAAGCGTACATTAAACATGTATCATCATGCATTAATACATGATCTCACACGTAATAGTCGTTGAAGCTATGATCAGAAACGACATTTCTGTTCTTTGCGCAGACAATAAGATAAGACAATGTTATTCAATAATCATCAAGTTCATGATGAACTACGAGAAACAAGTATTAATCACAGACATCAAGATGAATCAACAATGTTCTATCTGTCAAGTATCATCTCATGAGCGCGAAAATTTAGACAAGACATGATCAATTTGAATGCATGTATTCATTAGAAATCAACAGAGACAACAAAGAAAGAACAATATGATTGAGAATGATTCTGCTTGAATACATTCAGTGAAAAACTTTGCATAATCACATATGTTTGTCAATATTCATGAAACAATGATGATAAACATGCTACATCAACTACTTAAGAAAATCATCTCATATCTGATGTTATGACTCAGTCAGATCATCAATGAGAGTGTTTGTACAAGTCGAAGAAGAAAAGAAATCAGATTAGCTTTAAACGATGCATCAGAAACAGCTCAGCTGAATTAAAGATTTCGCGTCATTTCATCATTTAAAGACATGAAGAGATTTGTCAAGTACAGTATGATTAAGCAATGAACTAATGCAAATCAAAAGTCGATTGTATGTCAGTTTATATCAGTCATTGCATCGCTTTTGATCACGAGAGCATCTGCAGCAGTTCACTTCGCTCAAGCAGTGATAAACTTCATGATACTTGCTCAGTATTATTTGCATGACAAAGAAATTCTTTGATATTTTGAACATGCGCTTTTTCGATTGAACAAGCTAAAGAATGTTTTTCGTCATTTGTGATCTGAGCATTCAGATACAGACATTAATCATTTCAACATTTCAAAACTACACATGATGACACATTATGCAAGTCAGATTCAAAGATACGATAGTGCTGATAATTTCAATACAAAGCACAGTGAGATTGCACATAAGTATTTAATAAAGATTTTTTTTGATTGCATTAACAAACGAGACACGTTTCAAACATAGTTATTGCATCACAATACTCAACATCTGAATCTTCTTGTGATGAAAAATATTCTTCTTCACAAAGATACAAGACAGAGCAAGATTAACAAGCATGCATTGACTGCTATGATAACACGATTCAATTATGTCTTTAATCTTCGTAAAATTTGTTTCGAGCGTGCACTTCAAGTTAGTCTAACATAGATCATGTTAAACTATCATAGACTAGTATAGAGCTGATGTTGACACGCTAGCGATCTAGCGTGCCTTCGTGAGTAAAACTCACGACGTGTTTCATCTTTCTTCTTCTTTAGCTTTGAACTTCTAGTTAGAATACACTCATATGATTTGCTCTATGCAGACTCGTAACATTAGTTCAAAGCTTATTAATCTTACTATCAACGTGTAGATGATATAAAAACAAGCTACACAACTCAAATCAGAAGTTGAAATCAGAAATTTCAGCAGAACTTGAGTTCAGAAAGCTCGATAGAAATCAGAAATTTCTAAAGAAGAATCTTGATTTGAAATCAGAAATTTCAATAGAATCAGAATTGAAGAACACGAACGCGTTGTTCTTGATTAACTCTTTATTGAGCTCGTCATCAGAAATCAGAAATTTCAGCAGTACTTGAACTCAAAACGTTCGATAGAGTACTAGTCGTTGCTTGAACTCAGAAAGTTCAATAGAGTAACATCAGAATCTCGATCAGCAATTTTCTACTCATATCATGACTAGAAGCTCAGAATCAGTGAGCATTGCTCATTATGAACTTTAAAATGCTAGAAGAGAATCACTTCTATCACAGAATCGAACAGCATCAGAAGAAGAAGACACGAATGCATCATTGAATACAGAAGAAGAGAACATGAACGCGTTGTTTTTTGATCATGAAATGATCAAGATCAGCATCAACACTGAATTAAATGCTTGAATAAGCACTCATGAAGTAGATGACATCGTTGTCTTTATCAAGTATATATGTCAACAGCACGACATCAAAATTGAGATTCACAATGACATGATTCAGATGTTAGAAGATGTCAACGAGATAAACATCACATTGAAGATTACGCAGACGCGTTTGCAAAAAGAGAATAGAAACAAGAACGTGATTATACATCATTTAAAAGCTGCATCAAGTCGACAAAGCACTTTGATCTCTGAAGATCGTTTCTCGAAATCAATCAAGTTATCAAATTCATTTCTGTTTGAAGATTCAACGCAGAATGTAGACAATTGACTGTCTTGAATGCAAAACAAGCTGAAGGCAAATAAAAATCACTTTTCTATCGAAGAGTTGAAGATTGCATACATCAAAAGTTGAGTCAGTGAAGCTGCGATCAAACATATTGCATCTTGCATGCAAGATATCTTCTTGAACTCGTTTCTAGAAGTTGAAGAAGTACTATCGATAATTAATAAGATGTATGATGATTTCAATCATCATCACATGACTCAACGACAGTACTTGAAGCTGTATCAGAACAAGATCTTCTTTCATGAATTTTGAATGAAATTTCAGAGATTTAGTGCAAAACTAGAATACAATAACAAGATTCTACTAAATGATCTTCAGCACAAGATCAGCTCAGATCTTCAACAAGTAACGCTCAATGAATGAATCACAGATTTGAATGAGTTTGTTGACATCTGCTTGCAAGTCAATGTTAGATTAACTGAATTGAATGCTCAATCAGTTGTCAAAGCATCAGCGACTCAAGCTGCTCGCTCTGTCTCTAGCACATTGACTGCTTGACTCACGTCATCAGTTTCTTCATGAAAGAAATTCAGAAGATTGAATCTCGATTCTATTCAGAAAGAGTTGTTTAAGAAAGAACTCTGCTTCAAATGCAAGAAGTCAAAACATAGAGCATATGACTGTCTTAAGATGATTCAAGTGCATGAGATCACTACGAATTTGAAAAACGATTTGCTCTCGTCAAAGTAGTGACTGAGAGCAATATACTCATATCTTGTTTCATCAGCATGTCTAATGATTCATTTGATTTCAAGTCATTCACTATTGACATCATCTTAAGTAGTTTAGAAAAGATATTCAGATTTCTCGCTCTGATAAATATTAAAGTTATTGACATGACTTTCATTTATGAATCTTTGATGTCAGAGCTATGTGAACGCTTTGATATTCAGTCAATATCACTGTCAAAATCAAAGTTGATTCAATTGTATGATGAAATCTCTGATTGAAAGTTGATTACATACACTCTGTATACATCAATCATGATTCAAGAACACAAGAATGAAATGATGTTTCTATTGATAACTCATCTAGATTAGCACAAGATAATCATTGAAAATCTTTGATTGAAAAGAAATCAAATTTTGATAAATTCTGCAAACAATCGATTAATATCATCATTAAATATTTGAACATCGAAATCTGTTGTTTCAAAAGCAAGCAGTCAATCAGCATTTCACAGATCTGAATCAAGCGTAATCTGCAAAATGAAATGAAAGAACTTGAACTCAATTGTTACATCAACGATCATCTTGAAGAGACTCACGAATCAGAAATCAGTGAATCGATTTATTGAATCTGTTCGATTTATTGAATCTGTTCGATTCATTGAATCTGTATTCAGACGAAAGCAAAGCACTTAAGTTGATCTTGATCATCTTCGACTCATTCAATCTATTAAGAAAGAAAGATTCATCAATATTGCTATGATTGAAGTCGCTGTGTATTGAACTCTAGTCAAGAATAAGAAGATCAAGATCTTTTTCTTGATCATTAGTAAAATCAACAAAGCGCTTAGCTCAGTTGAAGATTTCGCGAAACTGAATGAAATGATCTCTGTCATGTTATTAAATGAACTGAAGAAGAAGTTTTTGATAGTTTATCACGACTTTCTGAATGTTTTTGATAAAGAAAAGACAACGCAGTTGCTCTTGCATCGATCATATGATCATAAGATTGAATTAGAAGAAAAGAGTCAATCTTCTAGAAGTCAATTGTATCTCATGTCGAGCTACAAGTTGCAGAAGATCAAAGAGTATCTAGAAAAGAATTTGAAGAAGAAGTTCATCACATTCAGCAAAGCTTCTTTTGCTTCGTCAATACTATTTGTTGAAAAGAAAGATGACAGTCTTCGTTTTTACATGAACTATCAAAAACTGAATGCTCTGATCAAAAGAAATCGTTATTCAATACTCTTGATAAATGAAGTACTAGCTCGAATTCAAGACAGTAAGTATCTGACTCGACTTGACATTATCATCACGTTCAATAAACTGCGCATGAGTTCAGAAAGCGAAGATTTAACTACTTTTGTTACTTTCTTTGACGTCTACAAGTATAGAATAATGCTCTTCAAATTGATCAATGAATCTGCTTTCTTTCAACATTATATCAACAATGTGTTGTTTGACTGTCTGCATAAATTCTGTCAAACATACTTGAATGATATTCTCATCTACAGTAAGATATTGAAAGAACATAAAACTCATGTGAAAGAAGTGCTAAACAAGCTTCGTGAAGTCGATCTACAAGTAGACGTTGACAAGTGTGAATTCAAGATTCAGAAAATCTCGTTTCTTGAACTACTGATATTCATCAATGATCTGCGAATGAATTCTCGAAAAGTAAATGTGATTCGAAGCTGAAAAGTGTCTTGATCGTTGATTCATGTGCAGATTTTCATGGACTTCTGCAATTTCTATCGACGATTCATAAAGAACTTTTCAAAGATCGCTTGACTCATGATAAAGCTGACTTGAAAAGATCATTTCTTTGAATGAACAGAGATCTGTCAGATGATCTTTGAAGAACTGAAGCAACAAGTAATGACAGCTCTCGTTCTGAAGCATTTCAACTCAATCAGAGAAGTTATTCTGAAAACTGACTTCTTGAACTATGTCAACGACGAAGTATTGTCTCAGTATGACGATGAAGACATTCTACATTCAATGATCTTCTATAGTAAGAACATGATTCTCGCAGAATGCAACTACAAGATCTATGACAAAGAACTGCTGATCATTATTTGCTGCTTGAAGCACTGACATTCTGAATTGAAATATACAGATATTTCAATCAAGATCTTCATTGATCATCTTTATTTGAAGTACTTCATGATCATCGAAGAACTGACTTGATGACAGACTAGATGAGCTGAGAAGTTATCTGAATATAACTTCAAGATCATATATTAGTCGAAAAAACAGAATCTGAAAGTCGAAGCGCTGATCAGAATGTCAGACGTTAAGTCAGTTGAAGCAAATGATGATCGAAAGCTATATCAGCATCAGATGCTATTGTCTGAAGGCAAATTTGAACTGCAGTCAATAGAAGCTGATCAAGATCTGACTCAGATCTTGCTTAGATCTGACTCAGAATCTGACTCGAATTTGAAACTTGAATCAAAAGTTAATCAAAATTCAATTGAAGAGATGATTTCTATTCAGAATCAGATTATAGTTGAAAATCGAACGAATCAACTGTGCTTTGATATTCAAATAATCATGAAACAGAATAGAAGAACTTGTCAAGATATTGATCTGAACAACTGCAGAGTACTTGATGAAGTACTCTGAAAAGATGATAAACTATGAGTTTTTCAGTCAATGATCACTTCATTAATAAGAGAAGCACATGATCTTTCGATCAGTGATTATTCTAACATGAATTGAACATTAGACTTGTTGAGATGATCATATTGCTGATCGAAGATGAGAACAATGATCAAATGCTACATTCAAAACTGTTATGTTTGTCGTAGATCAAAAGCATCAAGAGATCGAATCAATGAACTGCTGAAGTCATTGCTCATACTTAAACAATGATGACAGAACATATTCTTGAACTTCATTATCAATCTATCAGAAAGTGATGAAAGCAACGCGATTCTGACAGTCATAGATCGATTGTCTAAGAAACGACACTATATATCATGTTGATCAGATGACGAAGAAATCTTCGCAGAACAAACAGTTAAGCTGCTGTTGATATAAGTCTTCAGAACTCATGAACTATCGAGATCAATAGTGTTCAATCATGATTCTCAATTCATATTGATTGTTTGAACGTTTCTTTGTCTGAGACTTGACATCAAGGTGAAACTATTCATCGACTATTATTTGCAGATTGATGATCAAACAGAAAGAGCGAATCAGAATGTGAAATGATATCTACGAAGCTACTGCTCATATATGCAAGATGATTGATTCATCTGATTATTTATGACTGAATTCGTTGATAACAATACTATTTCGCCGTCAATTGAACAGTCGACGTTCTTTCTGAATAAGAGCTTTCACTCTTATATGAGCTTTGATTCAAACTCAACTGAATATGAAATTATCTGAGCTAGAATCGAAGCAGATAAAGCAGAGAATATATTCGAACACATGAAACGATCACTAACGTTGATCAAACAAGCATTAGCAAGAGTCAGAATCACAATGAAGAAACAGATTAACAAGCATTGAAAGAAAATAATTTACAAGATAGATAACATGATGTTTCTAGACTCTAGAAACATTACGATTGCAAGATCGTTGAAGAAACTAGATGATAAAATGCTAGAATCTTTCAAGATTCTGATTGAGATTGAACATGCATATTGACTGAAATTGTCATCGACAATAAAGATTTATTTGAAGTTTATCTCGAATCTGCTGCAACTGAATTTGAAGAATTCTCTGAAAGAACAACGAAATGAGTCGTTTGATTCTATAGTGATGAATGACAAAGATGAATGAAAAGTGAAGAACATACTGAACTTCAGATGCTACAGACAATGACTACAATATTGTGTCAATTGAAAAGAATACGACGTCGATCTACATTGATACAACGTTGATGAATATGAGTTCGAAAGATGTCAGAAGATTGTAAATGACTTTCATGAATGATATTTGAATAAGTCAAGATAGAAATCAAAAGAAAGATCAATCGAACTGCAGCAATGAGAACATTACTAAATGAAGAAGAGAAGTAATGTTGCAAGCGTGCACTTCAAGTTAGTCTAACATAGATCATGTTAGACTATTATAGACTAGTATAGAGCTGATGTTGACACGCTAGCGATCTAGCGTGTCTTCATGAGTAAAACTCATGACGTGTTTCATCTTTCTTCTTCTTTAGCTTTGAACTTCTAGTTAGAATACACTCATATGATTCGCTCTATGCAGACTCATAACAAAATTCAAGATGCACTCATTCGCGAACAATAAAATCAAATACAAAAGACAGAACTCAATTCAAAGTTATGATGTCATGCATCGATCTTAGTTAGAATTCTGAACATGAAGAAGCTTCTTGACATGTTGACAGTCTTTGTGCGTGAGTGTTACAACATAGTTGATAAGAAAGTTGTATCAGATAAAGAGTTGAATAAAAAGAAAAAAGACTCGATCTGAGTTGAATCATACTACGTAAGCGTTCATAAGTCACTTCAATGCTGAAAACGAGACGAAAAAGATGTCAACAACTTAGAGAATCTTGTCAGTGATAAAGTATACTGCTCATTGAACTGACAGAAAAAAAAGAAAGTTTGAAGACGTGACTATGTTCTGATTCAGAAGAGATCAAAAAAGATGACTGAAGCATTAACTCTGCTAAATGATCAACTGTCTGATCAGCTACAACTTATTCTTTTTATTATAGATTCGTTGCGTCAAGACAACAAAAGTAATGAGCTACGACACAATGATGTTCTCATCGAACTACTCAAATCTTGTAATGAGAAAACTCAACATGCTGTGCATGAAATGATTGAGATAAAGCACTGATCTAAAGATAACGTCAAAAATTCTCGTTTACTCAAAGCTAGTCAATTTTTTCATTTGCATACAATTCTGAAAAGTGTGCATGTTATATCAGCAAATGATAGTCGTAGCGAGTTAAACAAAAACAAGTTCTTTTACATTAACAACTTCAACGACTGAGATTCATACAATTCAATTTACGAGAAGAATTTCTTGCATAAAGAGATGAGAGTAGCAGAATACTACTTCAAACGCGAAAGCTGAAGATATTTGAAACTGATTCAATCTCATTGCAGGCAAAAATTAAACAATGTATATGTATTATGTTTATGTCTCAGAGCATATACAGAATCATCAAAGTCAACGATGCTACATGATTAATCAACTAAAAACTATAATTATCTCTTGACTTTGCTTAATCAAATTTTTCATGATGAACAGAAGTCTCAGCTATGAACTGATGAAAACTAAAATCAGAGTCTAATCTCACAAGAACTATGTTCTTATGAAATATACATAGCAAACAAAGCTTTGCTCATTGCAAGAGTATCATCAGTTACAAATTTGATATCATGATGTCAATCAATCAAAGTCAATTGTATCAATAAATTGATCTGAAAAATCGAATTGACTTGATGATCGCGAGCGATTGTGTTATAAAGAGATGTGAGTGACTCAGTAATAGACTCTAGATAATTGATATGTATTTCATAGATCTAGTTGAGAGCTTAAGCAATAAGTAGATCATTGAGAGCTGACATCAGTTATCACATGAACAAGATGTAATGAGTGTGACATCAATCAAATTCTGAAGTTATGAATCGCTGACGCTAAAATCTTTTGTGATAAGCGCAGTCGTTAGTCACAGACGCGAAAAGATTCAACAAACATCAAGTCTTCTGTTTAGTATAATGAATGCATTGTCGAAAATGTCATGTAAAGAGTATGTACACTACAAATAATCAATAAACAAAGTGAAAAAAGAACTTGACATTGATGAGTCTGAATACACGCAATTGAAGATGTGAATACGAGATCAGATGAGATTTCTACAGCTTATAGAATGAAAGCTAAATACAAATAGACTGATCATCAAGTTGAGTTTCAATATCAATCTTCTGACTTAACTCAAGTACTCAATATCAATCTTCTGACTTGACTCAAATACTCGATTTCAACATTCTGATTCAATCTGATATCGATTTTAAATTAATACTCGATTCGAATTCTCGATTCAACTCATCAAGAAATCGAAAATGACATTAAATGTCAAGATTTACTATTTTTGAATCTATTACGTCATTATATTTGAAAGACTTACGTGAAACAAATGAATTTATTTCTCTTCTCGTTGTTTGCATTATCTTGTTGCATTATTAATAAAATATATTGCAAAATGTCTGATTCTGATAAGACATATGAATTATCAAGATCTTCAATCGAGAAAGAATCTAATTTCTCGATCATTCATTCATCTACTTTCAGTAGTCTTCATTCTAATGAATTCATAAGTCAAGATTCACGAAACATCAATCAGAATTTCGTCGAAAAGAAATGAACTCTTTAAGAAGCGATGAATAGAATTCATCGCGATACTTCTCTTCTAATATTAAGAGAGAATAATCAGTATGTTGAGTGAAGTGCTGATATCAATGCTCAATTTCAACAATGATGACTACAGATGTCTGTTGACGAAAGTGTCATCAACAAGACTCAAAGAAAGATAGATAATTCACTTTGAGTTAAGAAGATTGAAGTAAATAAACAATTCAACATCTGAAACAAGTTTATTCAAATGATTTCAACATTGAAAGAATATTCTAAGATTTCATGCAAGAATTGTCTTAAAATTCTAGATCATTCTACGACTATTGATGAATTTAGTACGATCAATATGATCAAGCATCTCAAGTCAAATGCTTGTCAGAAACGAAAATGACTCAACTCTCTTTCACAGCTCGAGATATTTTTCGATCATGTAAGTTCAATATGATAATGCAAATAAATAATGCAAAGTTGGCGTATTTATAGAAGAAAAGTCATATCAACTTATCATCTCAATTCAATCAACAGAATTGAGAAAAGATATTGTGTCAAATCTTCGTTGCACTGAATTTGTCTTTTTAAATCATCGAAAACAAGCATTTTCGACAGTTACTACAAATACTTCGTTCAGAGATTACTCTTGTGCATTGCACTAAATTGTCAAACATGATTTTCTCAGAATATGATGAGATTCAAGCAAAGATAAAGCAAGATTTAAAAGAGTCATGACAGATTTCTATTGCATTGAATGCATGATTTAGTTCTCAAAAAGTCGCTTATCTGAGAGTTTTGATATATTGAATGAATGCTACATTTCAATATCGTGAACATTTCATTGAATTTACATCTCTTCAAGTTGAGCATACTGATCGTCATTTAATACAAAAGCTGTTCAAGATTTTGAATACATAAAACATCAAGAACAAGCTTTTCGACGTTGTTATTAATAATGCAAGCAACAATGACACTCTAAAGAAGAAGCTTGAAAGAGCGCTCAATCAACGCGACATTTCATGAGATGAAGCACAAAACTTGATATCTTGTATGACTTATATCATTAATCTAGTGACTCAAGAGTTTATCAGAGCTATTGAATCAAAGACTTTGAACAACAATTTCGTTGTGTCATTGAACGATGATCAAGTCAAGAATGTAATCACAAGCAATGATCTTTGCACTATTGTCAAGAAGATATTTATCAAGATGATAATGCAAAAAGATAATGCATTTACTAATTAATGAAACAGGTTCGCGCTATTACTATTGCTATCAACAGTTCTTCTCAACGAAAGCTTTGCTTTTTAAAGCTGCAAGCAACAAGATTTTAAAAATTGATACAAGACATTCACATTCGTTGAAACTTTATTTATTTGATGCTTTAACGTGCATATCAACTGCGTGACATGATCAATACATGAGTTGAGAAATTCTTGACAAATGCAAAGATTCAAGCTATTCTATTAAAGAAGAACGAATGATTACTAGTATTGCTTGTTGACAACATGTTAAATTCTTTCTATGAGCTAACTCTAATCATATTTAGAATCATCAATGTTGACATACATTTAAAATTTCGAATGTTTGATGCTCTTTTCAATCATCTCAATGTTATTGAGATGATAGTACGCGATAATGCATGTACTTTACAAGCACTTGTTCTTCGAGCTTGCGAACTAGCTTCTAACAAGCTTGCAAAGTACTATTTCAAGACGAAGAACAAAGATGAACTGATATACAATCTTGCTATGATTTTAGATTCTACTCAAAAGCTGAATTTGTATCAAGATTGAGACGCAAATGAGAATGATTCTCATTTTTATTACGACAAGTACAGAAAAGAGTTCAAGAACTATTTTCATCATTATTATGAAGAGAGAACTACAACTGCAGAAGTCAGAGCGTAAGTGACTAGTGATGTTGATCAGATAATGCAATATGATAATGCAATTGATCATTTGTTAACAATGCTATAGTCTGTTGTGATGATTACACAAACTCTTCTTCAAAGAACTCAACGTCACTCTGTATCTGTTAGTGAAGATGATCAATATCTTTGCACTGACGTTATTGTCAAGGAGTTTTCAACATGAAAGTATTGAAGAGACAACGTCTTGAACTATTCAAGATTGACTCAAATGATCAAGAATGTTTTCTCATGTTCAATATTCTCTGTAGATATTGAATGAACATTCAGTCTTGCAAGAAGAGTTTGTCAATGAGATTGATCACAAATGACTTCAGAATCAATTGAACAAATAATGCTTCTTAAGTATTATAATCGTATCATGAACTTGAATTCTGAAAAGACTATCATCGAAGCATGAAATATTTATCACAAAGAAAAAGATGAAGATAACGCGATTGATGAATCTGATGATTTTTTCAAGACAGATTTGCAGAATGTTTTACGTTCTATTAATGTTTAAATGTTCAATATCATTTCATTTGAAGTTGCTTTTGCATTGTCAATGTATGTAGTATGATAACACAGTTACAAGATAATGCAAAGAGATAATGCAGTTCATAAAGTGTATTGCTATGCTAGATAACTTGATCTGATCAAGATATTGCGAATGCTATTTTCATTGAGCACTCAACTGAATTTCAAGATTGCACATCAAAGTTTTCATGAGTATCAAATCTCTCTGCTGAAGAGTTACTTGCTTGACATGAATAGCAAGAAGATTGCTATCTGCATATGTAAAGCATTATATCAGTAAGTGTTGTAAAACATCAATGATAATGCAAATGAGTAATGCACTTACTGATAAGAAATTCACATAGAAACGCTTCTGTGATCTTTTGAAGAGCAAGCAGTGTTAAAGTCTGAATTTTATAGTTTGCATCGCTTATTCTCTGACTCATCTTGTTCGTATCAGTTTCATTCTGCATGATTTCGCGAACTACTCTTTCGAATGAGATCTTCAATATCAACAAATTCGCATCTCTCTGATAATGATGTATCTTTCGAAATGCAATAATTTCTGACTTTTATTTTCTCTTTGACTGTCACGATAAATTAGCTGTTAATAGCTTGATGCATTATTTATTTGCATTATCTTCTGAACTTTATTGATCTTGCTTTCAGATAAAGTCTTGAAGTCTGCTCTTGATTCATTCGTGATATGATTATCTGATATCATATCATCATGAGTTGAAACTCTTAAATCATCACACGATGCGTCTTTAGACTTTCGTTTTATATCAAGTCTGTCAGCAATGCGCAACAAGAAATGCATTATTTAAATGCATTATCTGTTTGCTTGCAACGAGTCATGATGTATATTAACTGACAACGATTTGAAAAATTGAGACTATTGAGTTGAGTGAAAGCAAAGTGAAGTACGATGTAAACAAGAGATGATGTGTAAACAAGAGATGATGACTGTTGACTGTGTTTATAATAGAATCAATATAATGAATGTTTTGATATTAGCACTAATATGATGAATGTGTTGATCGCAGCTCTAAGATGATGAATAAATTCTAACATTGAGCTTTAACTTTAATTTTATCTACATCTCATCTCACATCTATTTTAATTCTAACTTTATCTATGTCAAAGATTTATTCTAACTCTAACTTTTTCTACGTCTCACATCTATTCATTGCACTCATTTATTGTGACTAAGTTTATTAGAAAAAGCACTTCAACATCACTATCAGATAAGAAGATTGTTATGCATTATTTATATGCATTATCATTGAGACTAATCAAAATCGCAGAATGTTCAATCTATCAATCAAGTCGCAGTCAATTATGAGTAGAAATCATGCAATGAGATGAAATGAAGATCAGAAAACTCTTTATATCAAACAAAGTGCAGATTGAGTGACTCTTTATAAACAACTCATCAAATTGAGAAGCATTAGCGTTTATCAGAAAGTCATCAAAGCGAAGCAGATGAAAATGAAGAACAATATGCAAGATACAATCACGAATGATCGAGTGAAAAAGAGTCTACATGATAATGCATTTGAGTAATGCATATGTGTTTCAAAAGCTAATTGTATAATAGCTCAATGCTTCAAGATGAATTTGATGAAGAAGATGAGAAAGAAGAAGACTGCGAAGCGAGCGAAGCTCAAAGCAATAGTCATGAAGATGACGTTCAATACTACTTCTACTGTTGATGTATATACTGTGTTTGATGTAAAAGACAAGACTAACGTATGCATTAAACTATTGCACAACAAGATGAACTTGGGAAAAACATGTCAAGATACATGATATCTACTATTGAATTAATTCAGTAACGCATTTTACATCATGAAGAATTGAATGAATTGAAGATGATGAATGATTCAGATGTTATACAAGAATTCAACAAATTCATGAGCGCATTTTCAAATAAAAAAAATGCGATTGATCAAAAGATAGTTAATTCACTAGATTCATCAAATGATGAATCTGATGATATCATTGAGATTGACGATGATGACAAGAAGATGAAATTTAGCAAGAGAAATGATAATGCAGATATGATTGAGAACGAGAACGAGTACAAGAAGAAGTACGAGAAGAAGTATGAGAAGAAGTACAAGAAGAAGAAGAAGAAGAAGAAGAATGATGAGATAATAGTGATCTCAGATTAACAGTAGTAAATGAACAAGCATGAATTTTCTCTCATTAATTGCATTATTCTGTTGCATTATCAAACATTCAGATAGATATTAGTAGTACTTCGCTTCATGTCTTGATGAGTTGAATCGAAAATTTCAAGTCAATACTTGATCTCAATCTTCTGACTCAACTTGAATACTTGAGTTGAATCTTCTGACTCAACTTGAATACTTGAGTCAAGAATTCTGACTTGAATCGAGTCTTGACGAGTTGAAAACTCAACTCGATCTCAATGACTCGACTCAACGTGATCAGTCTAAATACAAACAAGTTGAAAGAAATTCTCAGATCAACATTTGAAGTCATATATCACAAGTTTCATATTATATTCGATGATGTCACAATATCAAGAAGTGATTCTATGTTAATGTTCATGACACAACGATCAAATTACAATGTAAGAAGATGATTCAGAGTCAGAGAGACACAACAAGACAATCTTAAGTACAATTCTTCATCATCTTTTCAACTGAAAACACATTCACATCTCTTGAGTTATGTCGTCTGCAATGAACAAGATCTCAAGAGATCTCAATCAGTATCAGTCAGATCAGTCAAAATTCTCATAATACAGATCAGTTGCAATCTCAATTGTAACATATGTTGCAGATCACAAGATTTTCTTAGACGTGAATCAGTGAAGAACTCAATTTGCATTAATGACATGAAATATGACAAATTTATAAAGCTGATTGAGAACAAGCTGAATTACAACTGTGTCACAGATATGATGATATACGATCGAGCTGAATTCGTAAGAATATATATCAGCAACGAGTGTAAATGAAAAACAGCATTGAAAGAAATGCATGCAGAAAAGTCTATTCACTTTCTTTTTACAATTCAGTTTGCTGCAAACAACGATTGTAGATTTCAGATCTTTTGTGATACTTGATTCAAGCAGCTGATCACTGAAGAAATTATGTAGAATGCTCGTAAAGAACGTGTTCATGCTCAAGACTTTCAGTATAAGATGACATAGTGAGATCATATCATAATTGAGAAATCTCAAGAATTGATGACAAGACTTATAGTTCATTCAACATTGACAAAGATTCAATGAACTTTTATCAAGATTAAATGAACTATTCTTAGTGCTCAAAATAAGATAAATCTCTCTCTTATTATGAGAAAAAATCGTTCGCAATCTGACATTCTCTTTTATTCTTCTTTTTAATCATTTGTTGCATAGATTTTCTTGATGATCATACATTGTTGAATCACCTCAAATGACTTTCGTCTCAAATGCAACATGAGAATACATTGATCTTTATGATGATGAGTTTATCAAGATACTAAGTGACATTACAGAAAAGACGTCGTTACATGAGCAACTTCAAGACATCATCATCGTCAAAGCGCAACGCAGTTGAATACACAGAGACTCACAATGACAACAAGATCACAACAAACTCAAGCGACAGTGATTTTGTAAAAGAAGTCTTCAATGAAGACAGACGTGTCACTCTCAAAGTAATAACTCGCTTAAGAATTCAAAAGAATAAATGACTAATTTGAAAAAAGACAGAATTGAATGCTGTCAGAGCATTCAGTGAAAGTATCTTCGTGAAGTCATCACGACATTTCAAAAACTTGATGTATGCAACATTGAACAGCTTGATTCTTTTCAATCAATCAATAACAGACATACTAGAATTGATTTTGATGATGATGATGTCAACGATGCAAACTGAGAATCAATAACATTATATTTATGAGAAAAGATATCACGTTGAACTAAATGCAACTTCATCGTTAATCATGAGTCAATTGTTAAAGTTTGCACTCATTATCTACTTACATGAATATTGAGTGATCATGTCAATAACAATAGCAGTTCATGATCAGACTTCAAAAAGAAATGACTTAATGAGAAAATGAAAGAAGCGTGAAAGAATATCACAAATTATTTAAATAAGAAGTCAGATTACAAACGTTCTAAAGTAAAGAACATTTCAACGACGAAAGAGACTTGAAAGATAATACACTTAGATCTTTCATTGCGAATAAAACTCATAATAGATAGATGTACAACATTTTTGAGACGTCATGATCTAGTGTACTGAGTCAAGTATGAATCATAGTCGAAAGTGAATACGACTGACAAAAGCAATTCACAAGAAAAGAGCAAAAGAATTTGATAAAAAGTCTGCTAGATAATGATGACTTTGCGTGTAAAAAGATATATACTAATCAAAGATTGCAACATCGTCTAATGTGAAAAGACTTCTCAAGATAGATTCTGTGCAAGAATCATAACAAATGTACTGATTCAGAAGATTTACTGCAAAGTCAAAGATGAGATAGCATATCAAGAATACTTGAAGATATTCTTTGATTTACTTTCTACTAATGTTGTTCTCATTGCAATGACAATGATTACTCATTGTATACGAGAATATGAATCAGAAGAGCACAGATTAAACAAGTTTGAAAGATTGAATGTGAAAAGTAAGTGAACATTTGCATATATCAATGACTAAAGTGATTGAAGCAAAGCTGAACTTGATAACATGCAACGACATGAATGCGCATCAATGTGACATGAAATCAACAAGCTTGCGAGCATCAAGAATTAATATTGAAGATTCTGCTATGTTGTATCAAGCAACAGATTGATAATGATGATATCGAAGTAATTATGAACACTCAAGCTGTATTCAATGTATACGTTGATTGTTTTGATAATCTCTCATTATACGAGTTAGAAAACAACGTGCAACTCAATTTAAATGCAAATCATAAGAGAACACTCTTGAGTTCAGAAAGTATTTTCGTCTTTCAGTCTTTGAGACTAACATCACTTGTCTTTGACGTAATGTTATTGAATGAAGCTGTAGATATTGCAACTTATAACTAAATCTTCAATCACTGATGCTGTGTAGAAGAGATTGATTGAATTGAACAAAGAGAATGAATCATTGATTGATGATGTTCAAGTTAGCAAGAAGCAAACTCTTAGCAAGAGATTTCACTTTACATCACAAACTAAAGATCAATCATGTATCATATTGCAAAGCGATGAATATTAGCTCATGATAGCACAACAGAATGATGTTGAGTTAACAATGATTAAGATCAGCTGAGAATGAAAGTTTAATAACTTGTGAAATGCTTTAAACATAAAGAAGAACAAACGTTTGTGATATAAAGTAGACAAGACAGACAAGATTCTAAGTGACGAGAAGAAATATGAAAGTTTCATATGCAAGATGAGAAAGAAAAGCATCATGAACATAATTTGCGAAAAGAAAGAAATTAAAGAAGAATAGAACTCAAGCACAGTAGTCACTATAATCAAATGATTTGAACAAAGCGAATATTTTGCTTCATACTGTGAAAGCACTTCTGTCACATATGCTTACATGAGAAAACATGATATTGATAGTGATGCAAGCGCACTGATTGAACACTTTGAACATCTTGCTCAAGAATGCGCAAGCGCTTATGTTGCAGATGCTGTCATGAGAGAACATAGTGCTAAAAGTGATGTGAATGCACAATAAGAAAAGAGTGACAATATTGAGAAGAACAATCAAGACATCTATGATGACATTAATTATTAAAGAACAAAAGATACATTGAACACTTTAAGCAGTCTGTGTGACATTAAAGCTATGTTTGCAATGTATGATAATTACGCAGTTAGACTGATTGTATTGAATTGAGTCATCGAGATCGAGTCGAGTTCTCGACTCGTCAAGACTTGATTTGAGTCAGAATTCTTGACTTAAGTATTCAAGTCGAGTCAAAATGTTTAATCTAAGTATTTGAGTCAAGTCAGAGAATTGAAATCGAGTATCGATTTGAAATTTTCGACTCGACTCGTCAAGACATGAAGATAGATAGATAAATATTTTATATGACTTTCTATTAAACAGTCTTCATAGTTTCTCATCATGACTTTCTATCATAACTTTCTATCATAGCTCTCTATCATAGTCTTCTATCATAGCTCTCTATCAAAGCTCTTTATCAAACAATCTTAATGTTCTTCTTCATGTTTCTCTTCATGTTTTTCTTTATGACTTTCTATCAAAAAGATAATGCAAAAAGATAATGCAAAGGCGAAAAAACCGGAAAAATTTCTATATTTAGTTCTCTTGACATCATATTCGATTGCTTAACGAGTTGAGTCGAGTCAGCGAGTTCTGATTCGACTCAAGATCGATATCAAGTTGAGTTGAGATGTTCAACTCAAGTATTCAAGTCGAGTTGAAATGTTCAACTCAAGTACTTAAGTCGAGTCAAAATGTAGATATAAAAACTCGACTTGACGATCAGTTTATGCGCAGTTGACAGCTTGATCATTGATGATGATTCTAACGAAGAAAGATTCTGCAAAGATAACAGTGAATTACATGCTTCAATGATATTATTCGACATTGCAACTTTAATTGCTACAAATGTCAAGATTGTATTTGTTGAATCAAATAATAAATAGACATACTGCGCTCTTAGAAGTTCTAGAGATATTGATGCTTTTATGAATATGCATCAACTAAAAGTGACGTAAATCTGAAACATGAGATTAAACGAATATTTAAGATATTGATCGCTAAAAGCGCTAAAATCTGTCTCTGTCACTCTTTACAAATTGCAGATGTATATGCTTCTCGATGTACTTGCATATGTTCAAATCTACGACGTTGTAAATCTCATTAAATGCATATCAGATGTCAATGAGTTCTTCTTTGCTGAGAGAGTAAACAAGCGCTTTTCAATGTTTCAAAAAGAGTTCAAAGTCTTTCTGAATCACGAAAAACTTCTTGCAATGCTTCAGCATGTTGTTGTTTATGTGTCAGATGCACAAAGCATGAGTAACATGATCATAATCTTAAAACATATGTTATATGACAGATGCAAGAGTCTTGTCATTGTCTGACAGTATGATCTTTGAAAAAGACAGTACAAGTGTCATGATGTCAGATCATCAACTCAATTTAGAACATAGATTATCGATGTTTTAAATAATCTCGATTCATTGAATCTGTTTTGCAGTTCAATGAATCAAGTCATTAATCTAGTCATCATCATCTTAATCTAATCTCAGCAATTCTGTTTCAATTATCTCAGTCATGTGTGCAAATCTTTGCAATCTTAAGTCATAAAACTATTGTCTAGTCTTGATTCTGCTTCATTCATGTATATAAAAGTCAAGCTCTCGTTCTTTTCTTTCGCTCTTTGTCTTTCATCTTATACATTATCTGATGTATTGTCTTGTATTTAAATTCTATTAAAGTAATAATAATATCAGTCTTTTATATTAATAGTATCTTTAATTTAGTTTAGTTTTTGACATTATGAAAGATCTACACTTTCTGCAACGTTTTTATACATTGAAATCTCGTCTAGTTATTCTTTCGCTTAAATAAAGTCATCTTACAACTTCTTGATCGACGATGAGCGTGTTATCAAACAGTTCGCTTAAAGTATGATTGAAAATTCAGTCGAGATCTTTCATGCAATGCAAGAGCTTCAAAATCAAGTTTGACAACATGATGTCATTATTTTATTTTCGTTCATTATTTTCAATTCTTCAGTCTATATTAAGTCTGTCGTTGAGTTCAAATTGCTCAACTCAACTCAGGTTGAGTTTCAGTGTTGAGTTGAGTTGAGAAGAGTCAATTCAACTTAATCGAGTTGAGTCAGACTCTCGATTCAACTCAGTCAATTTGATGAGTTGACTTGAACTCGATTGCAAATCTACTTTCTATCAAAGTGATTAAACTTTCTATCATGTTTTCTATCATATTTTTCATCAAATTTTCTATCAAACTCTCTATCAAACTCTCTATCATGTTTTCTATCATATTTTTCATCATATTTCTCACTATATTTCTCATCATATTTTCTATCATGTTCTTTATCATATTCTCTACTACATTCTCTATCATATTTCTTACTATATTTTCTATCATATTCTCATCATATTTCTCACTGTCAGAAACTGAGCTAAACTAAAGATACTATCAATATAGAAGACTGATATTATTGTAATTACTTTGATAGAATCTAGATACAAAATAATACATCAAATAATGTACAAGATGAAAGACAAAGAGTGAAAGAAAAGAACGAAAGCTCAACTTTTATATACATGAATTGAGCAAAATCAAGACTAAACAATAGTTTTATTGACTTAAAATTGCAGAAGTTTGCACACATGATTGAGATGATTGAAACAGAATTGCTGAAACTAGATTAAGATGATGATGATTAAATTAATGACTTGATTCATTGAACTGCAAAATGAGTTCAATGAATTGAGATTATTTAAAATATTAACAATCTATGTTCTAAATCAAGTTGATGATTTGACATCATGACAGTAACTTCTCTCTTCAAGACTGAGCTTCTGCAAGATGATGAGAAGAAACGAAATGAGATGAGAAAGAATCAAAGATGAAGACTGAAATGAGATGAAAATTGATGTGAATGCATTTTAATATGATGAAGCACAGATGAAACTAAAATAAATCTGAGTCACATCTGAGTCAAATTTGAGCAAGATGTTTGAAGAGTAAGACGAGATGAGATGCATTTTAACATAATGATGTATGAAAATTGAAACACATCTGAGTCACATCTGAATCAGATTTAAATGAGATGTTTGAATCAAATCTAGACAAGATCTGAGTCAGATTTGAGTAAGAGAAAGATGAAACGTAGTTTAATGTGATGATGCACAGCGAAATTGAAATACATTTAAGTCACATTTGAGTCAGATTTAAACAAGATGTCTGAGTTAAATCTAGATAAGATCTGAGTCAGATTTGAGTAAGAAAAAGATGAAATGCAGTTTAATATAATGATGCACAAACGAAACTAGAATACATCTGAAATACATCTGAGTCAGATTTAAACAAGATGTTTAAGATAAATTCAGACAAGATCTGAGTCAAATCTGAGTTGAGTTGAAATGATGAAGATTGAACTTAAAGTTCTTGACATTGACATTGAGACATCACACATGACAGTACATGTGATTCTTCGATGACAAAATTGACGAGATGATATTTATTGAGTGCTTGCTCACAATTATTCAGAAGATGAAAAGACTTTCAAGTAGAAAAGTGATCTTCTCAATCGATGTAATACTTAAGCAAAGATGAGTTATAACATTTATCACGCTTGAAGTTTAGTATGCTGTTTACATATCAGAATCTTTCATCATTCTTGATGATAATGAGTTCTCAAGATTTCTGACGTTGACTTGAAAGAAATTCGCTTGCGATATGATTCAAAAGAGTGACATGAAAGATTAAATAAATCTTCATGAATGTTAAAAGATTTAACTCAATGATCAGAGAATTGTTCTTGAAGACACGCTTGATCTTGAAGAAGTCAACGTTATGATCATTTAACTTAACAGCAAGACGAGTGATGCTGAGATTGCAAGCATTCAGTCAGACTTCATCTTCAATGAAGTATTTAAAACAAGAATGATGAAAGAGATTAACATTGAATTTGTAAATGATCTGAGCTATAAGCATCTCATCACATAAATGCTCAGTTAGTTTCTTCATCTTCTTGATGAACTCTTTGACATTGATTAACTTGTTTCAAGCTTGAAATGTAAGATTCTTGAACAAAGACTCAGAAAACTCAAAGTCTAAATGTGAGTTTTGACTTGAATTGATCAAGAAGAATTATGTTAAAGTGATTAATGATGATGCATTATTGACGACAAATTCAACTTCAGAAAGTCACTTAGCTCAGTCATCTTGCATGTAGTTGACGAAGACTCGAAGATAATGCTTCATGACAGCATTGACTTTCTCAATTTGATCATTGATTTCAGCGTGATATGTTGTTGATAACTTAGCGTTTATCTTCAACATTTTACACATATGCTTTCAAACATTGAAGATGAATTGTGTGTCTCGATCAGACATGAAGAACTCAAGTAAATTCTGATGTTTTCAAACATGAGCATAGAAGCAGTTGATAGCTTTTTCAACTTTCATAGAAGTAATGAGAACTAAATGTCTCATTTTAATAAGATGATTAATGAAGACTAAAATATATTTATATGTGATACTCATGAAGATACTGAGCGATAAAGAATTTACATAGTTCATAAAGATATCACATCAATGATGTTCAAGAACTGAAAGAAGATGCAATTATTCTTGAGTTCATTGTTTAAAGAGCTTAAAACATGTGCACACGTGACAGTTTTGTACAAAGCGTTGAACATACTTATAAATGTTTGATCATCAGTAAACTTGACTGATCAATTCATAATTTTTTACTCTTTCTGAATGATCATCAACAACATTATTATGAGTGAGCTGAATGATACAAAGACGTAGTTTATCTGAGTTGAATACATACTTTCTTTCTTAAAAGTACAGATGATTCTCATGTTTTTCACACTCAACTAAAGAGATCTTGTTGTGATGTCATGCTTCATTGCAAAGCACTTTAATTATCTGAGCTGCGAATTTGTCATTGATTTTGACTTGCTTTCACAATGTCTGAGTGAGAATGTCAGCAAAATCTTCATCAAGATTCAGAATGTCTTAATCTAGCTGAGACTTGATGTTTTCAACGTCGAATCTTTCGATTTTTAGATTCATGAGAGCTAGAATTTGCAAAAATGCTGAGATAATTAAAAACAGATGTAACTGAACTGAATCTAGAGCAATGATTTATGATTGAAGCTTCATGACTTTGATGTCGAAGATGTCGAGAGCGAGATTCTCAACAATATTGAGATTTAAAACATGAGTTTTCAGAATTGTTTGATGTTGATATTGATATCAAGAATCGAATGTATCTCTCTCTTTAAAAAGATCTTCTGAGCGATGTGTCAGAGCATTCAACTTATTATTGATCTTATTGAGACGATAAGCGATATGATAGTAGAATCTAGACAGAAACTCACTTCAATGAGCTTGATGATGACTCAACTGCTTAGTTGACATGAAATACTTAAGATTTTTGTGATTCGTGATCATCTTAACAAAATAAATAAAGTCTTTAAGCTTTGATCATCATTTCTTGAAAGCGCAAATAATGATCATGAGTTCTTTACCATAGATCTCGTAGTTACACTCAATTGAGTTATGCTTCTTCAAAAAGTAAGCGATTGAATGAAGAATTTTGTTCTCATCATACTGAAAGAGAATGTCTTTGAACACATAGTTTGAAGCATTGATTTCTATCACAATCTTGTGATCTGAATTATAATGATGAAGAATAATCTTGAAAGTGAAGACTTTCTTAAGAATGTTGAATGCAATCTGACATTTCTGAAATCAAACAAAGAATACATTTTTTCTGATGAAACGAGTGAGCGAGATAGCTATTCTACTATAGTCATAAATGAATCTTCTATAAAAGTTTGTGAAATCTAGAAAACTTTGAACGTCTTTAACGTTGATCAAGATGAGTCAGTTGACAATGATGTTTATCTTAGAAGAATTCATCTTGATCTCTTCAATGATGATTATCAATTCTAGATACAAGACTTGAGTGATGTGAAACTCACATTTAATTATATTCATCTGAAGATTTGCTTCTTGCAGCTTTCGCAGAATGAGCTTGACATGAATCTTGTGCTCAAGTTTATTGTTGAAATAGATCAAGATGTTATTCAGATAAGCTGTACAGAACTTATTTAAATGTTCGCGAAGAGTATTGTTGATATACTTCTGAAACAAGACAGACTCATTACATAGATTGAAAAGCATGACTAAATACTTGAATAATTCAAATTGAGTGCAAAAGATGATGAAAGCTTCATTTTCTTCTTTAATTTGAAGTCGATTGAACGCAGAAATGATATTCAGCTTGATAAAGATTTTAGCTTGATTCAGATGATTCAGCGTTTCTGAGATCAGAGATAAAGAATATTGATTCTTGATTGTGATAGCATTCAGATCTCGATAGTTCATACAGAAGTGAAGTTCTTCTTCAAGTTTCTTGATGAAGAGAACAGAAGTGATTGTCTGAAAGTGACTGACTTGAATGAAATCTTTGCTCAGATTCTCATTCAGATAATAATGAAGTTCTAGAATTTCATCATGACTCATGTTGTACAAAGCGAAGATTGAGAGTTGAGCATCTTCTTTAAGATGTATGACATGATCATGAGCTTGATGCAAAGACAAGATATCAACGTTCTTCTTGAAGAAAATGTCTAGAAACTTGAAATATCTGAATGATAAAATTGTGACTGAATCGACGTTCTTACTTTGTCAATAAACTTCAAGATCTTCTTGTGTTATGAATGCAGTCAAACGAAATTTCTTTTTCATTTGATGAAGATTCAGACGATGATTCTTATCATACATACTGTCTTGAGAATGAGATGAAAACTGAGTAAGAGTTAAACTGTTCTTTGAATGAATAATCAAAGTCGTGCAACGCGATTTTGACTCATTAGAGTCTAGACTAGAAAATGAGATTGACTCAAGATTCAAGAAGACATCAATTTTCTTTAAAGTGATGCTAAATACTTCAATGTCTTTGACATGAGCAGCATAATCAAAGCTTCAAGCTCTCAACTTGATTATGTCAAGTTGTATAAAAGATCAATCAAATTGATCTGCTTGAAAGATAACAGAAGTTCTAAAGAGAAAAGAATTTTGACACTTGATTTTTGATGAGTATTCTTTTTGAATGACTTGAAGAATATGATTAGAAGCTTCTTGTTTCAGATAAGAAACAAGTCTGAATGAGATTTGTTTCTTGTGAACGAGTTGAGTATTAGTTGACTTTTCATGAGCGAACGAGAGATTATATTGCTTCTTGTGAGCAGATGAGAAACTGAGTTACTTCTTGCAAGTGAATTAAGAACTGAATTGCTTCTTGTGAGCAAACTGAAAACTGAGTTACTTCTTTCAAGTGAATAAGAAACTAGATTGCTTCTTGCAAGTGAACTGAAAACTAAGTTGCTTCTTTTGAGTGAATGAGAAACTAGATTGCTTCTTACAAGTGAACTGAGTGTTGAATTACTTCTTGTGAGCAATCTGTAAACTGAATTGCTTCTTGTAAATAATCTGTAAATTGAATTGCTTCTTGTGAGCAATTCATGAACTGAGTTACTTTTTGTGAATGAATTGAGAATGAGACTGAAAGAAAGCTACTTTGTTAACTTCAAACGAGAAATTTTCTTCTTGTTGATTAAAATCATAAATCTTGATGAGAAATGAGTAACAATGATTAAGACAGAAGAAGAAAAACAAGATGAGAATATTGTGCTCAAAATTAACATCAATGACGTGACAACAAAATCATGATAAACTTATAATGATGAGATACTGACTTAATTCAATGACATAAAAGAATAGTCTTTCAATGTGTTTATCGAGAATCATTGTGATTTCAACAACATGAGTAATGTCATTGATTAAAGTGACTTGATCATCAAATTCTCAAAGTCTGCAAGAGTGAATTAATTGATGCAAGAAAAGATGATGTTGTTGCGCGAAGAATTTATTTATAAAGACATAAGCAGAGACTTCACTATCAATCAGAGTGAGAGTAAGAACTTTAGATTAAGCTTGACGTAGAATACAGAATACTATCATGTAATTATCTTTGAATGTTGAATTGAATTCAAAGAGTTTCAAGACAGATTTAGCAGAAAACTTTCTATATGATTGAAGTGAGAGTGAAAAGATTGAGACTAGTAGACAAGATGATATGTATACAGATTTCTGAGCATGACTTAGCTCAGAAACTAAACTTTTTTCATGAACAGTGAGACTTCTTCATTTATATTGATGACATCATTGTTATAAACATTCATGATACACAAAGTGAAGAGTTTCTTATTTGAGCATTCTTTAGTAATTTTGCTTGAATGTTGCAACTTGCAGTAGTAGCAAAGCTTTCACTTGTTGCAGATTTTCTTGATCTCAGAAATGATCAGAATCTTATCTTGAATGATGACAATGACAAAGTTTAAATTCATTAACTCATCAAGAAATAAAAGAGAAAAAGATCAAAATACTGTTGAAACAACAGTCACAAAAATGATGATCTTTGAATTCAAAAAGTTATTAATCAATGCAAAGATGCTCTTGACTTTAATGAATGAGATGATAATGAAGATGAAGTGAGATTGATGATGCTGAAGCTGCTGAAGCTCTTCATCAATGTCAAAGAATGCTTGAATTCATTGATGAAAGATGAATGATCAAGTTTCATTGAAATTTCATCAGAAGAAGATAATGACTTAAGTGAAATAATTAACATTGCGCTTCAGACAGTCAATCAACAAGAAATCTTTCATCAAAGAACATTCTTTTTTTGATAGAAGAGATTGTAATAGTCAACAAAGCTATTCATGTCTTGCTTCAAAGTTTCACAAAGATATAAATAAACATCTTCTGTCTTGAAAGAATTGTTGCAGCAATGATGTAACTTGTGTCATCAATCTGCAAAGATGAAAATAATACAGAGATCATTGACTTGATATTAATTCATTAAATTGTGAGTCTTCTTATTTATGATGAGTCATGACTCAACATAGATGATCTTGACTCGATGAAAGAAATAACGATCATCGTTTATATTCATGCGCTGTATCAGAATCTGCTTTCATGCATTCAATTGATCTTTGTTTCTTTCATACTCAGATATGTCAAGAAGCTTCTTGAATCTAGAAGCAATGAAGACAGTGACAGAGTTTGCAAAAAGATGAACGACAAGAGAAAATTGATTATTCAAGATTTGTGTGATGATCTGAGCTATCATTGCAAGAGATTGAGAATTCAACTTTATATAAACTGAAGAACTGAGAATGATGAACAAGAATGAGATGATAACATCATGTTATTGAACTTGATTTTGAAGCTCTTGCATTACGCGAAAAATCTCAACTGAATTTTCAATCATACTTTGAGTGAACTGTTCAACAGCACGCTCATTGTCGATTGAAAGATTGTGAGATGACTTCATTTGAGTGAAAGAATAACTAGATGAGATTTCAACGTATGAAAACGTTGCAGAAAGTGTAGATCTTTTATAATGTCAAAGACTGAGCTAGATTAGAAATACTATCAATATAAAAGACTGATATTATTATTATTACTTTGATAGAATCTAGATACAAAACAATACATCAAATAATGTATAAGATGAAAGACAAAAAGTGAAAGAAAAGAATGAAAGCTCAACTTCTATATACATGAATTGAGCAGAATCAAGACTAGACAGTAGTTTTATTGACTTAAGATTGCAAAAGTTTGTACACATGATTGAGATGATTGAAACAGAATTGCTGAGATTAAATTAAAATGACGATTACTAGATTGATGACTTGATTCATTGAACTGCAAAATAAGTTCAATGAATCGAGATTATTTAAAATATCAACAATTTATATTCTAAATTGAATTGATAATCTGACATCATGACACTCACTATGTTTCTTATTATATTCTCTATCATATTCTCTACTACACTTTCTATCATATTTCTCATCATATTTTCATCATATTTCTCACTATATTTTCTATCATATTTCTCATCAATCTCTTTATCAAATTTTCTATGAAATTGATTGCAAAATTGATTGCAAAAAAAAATTTGAAAAAAAGAGAAAAAGTATACTATATTTAGTAACAAAAATTGAGTTCAAGCAACTCAACTCGATCTCAAATTGAGCTTGAGTTGAAGAAAGTCAATTCAATCTCAACTCGAACTCAAAATTGAGTTAAGTTGATTTCTTTCAACTCAACTCAACTCTAACTTAATGACAAATCTAGTTTATATAGAATTGAATTCTCAATCTCTCATGATGATAACTCAGATCATTGCATAAATCTTGAATAATCAATTTTCTTTCATCATTCATCTTTTTGCAAACTTTGTCGCTGTCTTCATTACTTCTAAATTTGAGAAGCTTCTTGACATATCTGAGTATGAAAGAAATAAAGATTGATTGAATGCATGAAAGCAGAGTCTGATACAACGCATGAATGTGAACGATGATCATTGTCTTTTTCATCGAGTCAAGATTGTCTATGTCGAGTCATGATTCATCATAAATAAGAAGATTCACAATTTAATGAGTCAATATTGAATTAATGATCTTTATATTATTTTCATCTTTGCAGATTGATAATATAAGTTACATCATTGCTGTAACAACTCTTTCAAAACAGAAGATGTTTATTTATATCTTTGTAAAATTCTGAAGCAAGACATAAATAACTTTGTTGACTATTACAATTTCTTTTATCAAAAGAAAGAATGTTCTTTGATGAAAGATTTCTCATTGATTGACTGTTTAAAACACAATGTCAATTATTTTACTTAAGTCATTATTTTCTTTTAACAAAATCTTAATGAAATTTGATCATTCATCTTTCATCAATGAGTTCAAGCATTCTCTGACATTAATGAAGAGTTTCAGCAGCTTAAGCATCATCAATCTTGCTTCATCTTCATCATCATCTTGTTCATCAAAGTCAAAAGCATCTTTGCATCAATTAGTAATTCTTTGAATTCAAAGATCATCATTTTTGTGACTGTTGTTTCAATAATATCTTCGTCTCTTTCTCTTTCATTTCTCAATGAATCAATGAATTTAAGCTTTGTCATTATCATCGTTCAAGATGAGATTGTGATCATTTTGAAGATCAAGAAAATCTGCAACAAGTGAAAGCTATGCTACTATTGCAAGTTACAACATTCAAGCAAAATCATTAAAGAATGCTTAAATAAGAAGCTTTTCACTTTGCATATCATGAACATTTATGACAGTGACATCATCAGTATAAATGAAGAAATCTCGCTGTTCATGAAAAAAGTTTAGTTTCTGAGCTAAGTTACGCTCAGAAATTTGTATACATATCATTTTATTTACTAGTCTCAATCTTTTCATTCTCACTTTAATCATATAAAAAGTTTTTCGCTAAATTTATTTTGAAACTCTTTGAATTTAATTCAACATTCAAAAATAGTCACATGATAGTATTCTGTATTTTACATCAAGCTCAATTTAGAGTTTTCACTCTTGCTTTGATTGATAATGAAGTTTTTGCTTATGTTTTTATGAATAAATTCTTCACGCAACAACATCATTTTTTCTTGCATTAATTAACTCACTCTTGCAAACTTCAAGAATTTAATGATCAAGTCACTTTAATTGATGACATTATTTATGTCGTTGAAATCACAATGATTCTCAATGAATACATCAAAAGACTATTCTTTTATATCATTGAATTAAGTCAATATTTTATCATCATGAGTTTATCATGACTTCATCATCACGTTATTAATGTCAATTTTGAGCACAATATTCTCATTTTATCTTTCTTCTTCTGTTTTAATCATTATTGCTCATTTCTCATCAAGATTTATGATCTTAATCAACAAGAAGAAAATTTCTTGTTTAAAGTTAACAAAGTAGCTTTCTTTCAATCTTGCTCTCAATTCATTCACAAGAAGCAATTCAATTCATGAATCATTCACAAGAAGTAATTTAGTCTACAAATCATTCACAAGAAGTAATTTAATACTCAATTTGCTTGCAAAACGTAATCTAGTTTCTCATTTGCTTGAAAGAAGTAACTCAGTTTTCAGTTCACTTGCAAGAAGCAATTTAATTTCTTATTCATTTGAAAGAAGTAACTCAGTTTTCAGTTCATTCACAAGAAACAATTCAGTTCTCAATTTGCTTGCAAAAAGTAATTCAATTTCTCATTTGCTCACAAGAAGCAATATAACTCTTCATTTGCTCATGAAAAGTTAATTAATACTCAACTCATTTACAAGAAATAAATTTCATTCAATCTTGTCTTTCATTTGAAACAAGAAGCTTTTAATTGTATTTTTCAAGTCATTCAAAAAGAATATTCATCAAAAATCAAGTGTCAAAATTTTTCTTTCTTTAGAACTTCTGTTGTTTTTCAAGCAAATCAATTCAATCAATCTTTTATACAACTTGACATAATTGAGTTGAAAGTTTGAAGCTTTGATCATGCTGCTCATGTCAAAGACATTGAAGTGTTTAGCATCACTTTAAAGAAAATTGATGTTTTCTTGAATCTTAAGTCAATCTCATTTTCTAGTCTAAACTCTGATGAGTCAAAATTGCGTCATGCAACTTTAACTGTTTATTCAAAGAACAGCTTAACTTTTGCTCAGTTTTCATCTCATTCTCAAAATAATATGTATGATAAAAATCATTGTCTGAATCTTCATTAAATGAAAAAGAAATTTCATTTGACTGTATTCACGACACAAGAAAATCTTGAAGTTTATTAACAAAGTAAGAACATCGATTCAGTCACAATTTTCATTGACAAAATGTTCAACAGCTAACTTTTTGCTCGATGACAGAATTTGAAAAAGTCGACTTAATTCAGCTAATAATCAGCTAACAACTGACTAATCAGCTAAATTTCAGCTAAATTCGACTAACTCAGTTAATTCAGCTAATTCAGCTAAAATATTTATTTACATGCTCATTTATTTACATGCTCATCATTTTACTCATCATTCTACATGCTCATCATTTTACTCATCATTCTACATGCTCATCATTCTACTCGTCATTCTACATGCTCATCATTTTACTCATCACTCTACTTGCTCATTTACTTGCTCATTTACTCGCTCATCTACTCACTCATCTACTCATCTACTCACTCATCTACTCGCTCATCTACTTGCTCATCTACTCGCTCATTTACTCGCTCATTTACTCGCTCATTTACTCGCTTATCTACTCGCTTATCTACTCGCTCATCTACTCGCTCATTTACTCGTTCATCTACTCGCTTATCTACTTGCTCATTTACTCACTCATCTACTCGCTTATCTACTCGCTTATCTACTCGCTCACTCAAATTTTCTACCGAATTTTCTATCAAATTTTCTATCAAACGCTTTATCAAACGCTCTACATGCTTCAAATTATGAACGCATAACATGAGTCAAACAATGCTTCAAACAATGCTTTCTACATGACTTGAAAACAGTACTGTTACTTTCGTGATTAGTAATCTTCGCTCTCAGTTGAAGATCAACGCTAGAAAATTCAAAGAATTCAGAATTTTTACTTCTTCTCACTTTTTTCTTTTGTAGTTTCTACTTTCTATTTCGTACGAAATAATGCTAATTAACTCAATAGAACGCATTCTTCATGACTTGATATCAAACTTTCGATCAAACATTCTATCATATTCTCTACATGCTTTAAAATACGCGTTGAACGAATGCATAATATGCGTTAAACAGTGCTTCAAACAATACTTTCTACTGAGCTTTTTACTGAGCTATCAATCGAGCTTTCTACTGATCTTTCTACTGATCTTTCTACTGATCTTTCTACTGATCTTTCTACTGATCTTTCTACTGATCTTTCTACTGATCTTTCTACTGAGCTATCGATCGAGCTTTCTACTGATCTTTCTACTGATCTTTCTACTGAGTTATTGATTGAGCTTTCTACTGATCTTTCTACTGAGCTATTGATCGAGCTTTCTACTGATCTTTCTACTGATCTTTCTACTGAGCTATCGATCGAGCTTTCTACTGATCTTTCTACTGATCTTTCTACTGATCTTTCTACTGAGCTATTGACTGAGCTTTCTACTGAGCTTTCTATCAAATGCTCTATTAAACATTCTACATGCTTCAAAATACGCGTCGATTGAACGCATAACACAGGTCAAACAGTGCTTCAAATGATGCTTTCTACATGACTTTCTACATGACTTTCTTCATGACTTTCTTCATGACTTTCTATCAAGCTTCGAATTGCTTCGCATTCAAGAATCAAATTTGTTTTCTATCGAGCATCAAATATGACTCTATCATACACTCTACATGACTCTCTATCGAACATTCTACATGACTTTCTATTTCATTAGTTTATTCATTAACTTTCTTATTAACTTTCTTATTAACTTTCTTATTGACTCTCTCATTGACTTTCTCAACGCATATATTAAACTGTGTAAATAGCTATTATTTAGATAGTCAAATTAATTATTAATTAATCTATTATACGAGCGCAATAACTATCTAGTCATTAATTCAATATTTGATTGTTAATAAGCAAAATGCGCAAATGTTGAAGAAGTCAACAAAAGAGATAATATCGATATTAGCTGAGTGCACAGCTAAATCAGCTAAAAATCAGCTAATAGTCAGTTAATAACTGAGAGAATTAGCTAATTTCGATCGTTAGCTGACACATGAGATTAACAGCTAACTCAGGAAAAGTTGACAAAAATCAGCTAATATTGACTTTTTCCCTCTCACGATTTTGTCGATGTTATCATTCAGATATTTCAAGTTTCTAAACATTTTCTTCAAGAAGAACATTGATATTTTGTCTTTGCATTAAGCTCATGATCATGTCATACATTTTAAAGAAGATGCTCAATTCTCAATCTTTGCTTTGTATGACATGAGTTGTGATAAAATTCTAGAACTTCATCGTTATCTGAATGAAAATCTAAGCAAAGATTTCATTCAAGTTAGTCACTCTCAAATAATCATCTTTGTTCTCTTCATTAAGAAATTCGAAGAAGAACTTTGCTTCTGCATGAACTATTAATGTTACGATTTTAGTCTTCATCTATTCTTTCTAGCTCTGATCTAAGTTTCATTCTAATTGAGTCTAGTGAGCATTCAAGCTAATAGTGATGTCATTGAGACTTTACATCATATGTGTAAGACGTCAATTCTTTCGAGTTTAGCACAGAACTGAGAAACACACATATAAAGAATTGAGTTCTTTTCTGTAGATACTTTTCTTTCTTAGCATTTATTTATTAGTTAAATGACACTCATATGACTCGCTTTATGCTGATCTCTAACAATTAAGATCTGAATGTTATCACAATCAAGAATTGATATTCTCTGTCTCTGATCTCAGAAATGCTGAATCATCTAAGTTGAGCTAAAATCTTTATCAAGCTGAATATTATCTCTGCATTCAATCAACTTTGAATCAAAGAAGAAGATGAAACTTTCATCATCTTTCATACTTGATTTGAATTATTTAAGTATTTAGTCATGCTTTTTGATTTATATAATGAGTCTGTCTTGTTTCAAAAGTACATCAACAATACTTTTCATGAACATTTAAATAAGTTTTATACAGCTTATCTGAATGACATCTTGATCTATTTTGACAATGAACTTTGTTGCAAGCATGCATCTCTGTTACCTCTGATTAGTCTGATTAGTCTGATTAGTCTAACATAGACTAGTATAAAGCTGTGAGTAAAGCTGTTGTTCACACGCTAGCGACCTAGCGTGTCTTCGTGAGTAAAACTCACGTCATGTTGCATCTTCTTTCTACTTCAGCTTTGAACTTCTAGTTAGAATACACTCATATGATTCGCTTTATGCAGACTCATAACATTAGTTCAAAGCTTATCAATCTTGCTATTGACGTGTAGACGATATAAAAACAAGCTACATCACTCAAACTTGAATTAGAATTGAAATTCGAAAATCGAGTTCAGAAGACTCATTAGAAATCAAGAAATTTCTAGAACAGAACAGAAAAACATGAATGCATTGCTCTAGACTAACTCTTTACTGAGCTCGTTGTCAGAACAAAAGAACAGAAGAACATGAACGCGTTGTTTTAGAACTGAAACCAGAAATTTCAGTTGAATCTCGATCAGCAATTTTCTACTCACACAATGATTAGAAGCACAGAATCAGAATCAGTGAGCATTACTCACTATGAACTTTAAAATGCTAGAAAAGAATCACTTCTATCACAGAATTGAACAGCATCAGAAGAAGAAGGCACGAATGTGTCATTGAATACAGAAGAAAAGAACATGAACACGTTGCTTTTCAAACATAAAATGATTAAGATCAGCATCAGCATTGAACTGAATGCTTGAATAAGCGCTTATGAAGCAGATGATCTCATTGTCTTTATCAAGTACATATGTCAACAGCATGACATCGAAATCAAGACTCACAATGACATGATTCAGATGTTGAATGATGTCAACAAGATCAACATTGAATTGAAAGCTATCAACATTGAGTTGAAAGTTACATAAATAATGTTAAATGTTGTTCAAACGCGTCTACAGAAAGAAATGAAGAAAAAGAACGTGATTATACATCATTTAGAAGCAACGTCAAGTTGACTAAGCACTTTGATTTTGAAAGATCGATTCTCAAGATTGATCAAGCTATCTGACTCGTCTCTGTTTGAAGATTCAAGACAGAATGTGAATAATTGATTATTTTGAATGTGAAACAAGCTGAAGATGAACAAGAATCATTTTTCTATCGAAGAAATGAAGATTGCATATGTGAAAAGTCGAGTCAGTGAAACGATGATCAAACACATAGCATTCAGAATGAGAAACATGATCATGAACTCATTTCTTGAAGCAGAAGAGATACTGTCGATCATAAATAAAATGTACAACGATTTCAATCAACATCACACAACTCAACGACAGTTTTTAAAGCTGTATCAAAACAAGATTTTCTTTCATGAATTTTAAATGAAATTTCAGAGACTTAGTGTAAAACTAGAATATAATAATGAAACTCTACTAGATGATCTTCAGCATAAGATTAGCTCAGATCTTCAGCGAGTTATGATCAACGAACGAACTATGAATTTGAACGAATTCGTCGACATCTGCATGCAAGTCGACGTTCGATTGACGAAATTGAATGCTTGATCAGTTCTTAAGACATCAACGACTCAAGTCACTCGCTCTATTGCTGACATCTTGATGATGATCACTACTGCGATCTCAGCTTCAATCTCTGCATGAAAGAAACTCAAAATATTGAACGTTGACTCTGCTAAAGAGAAGTTGTTTAAAAAAGAACTCTGCTTCAAATGCAAAAAGTTAAAACATAGAGCATGCAACTGTCTTAAGTCAGCTCAGATGCATGAAATTGCAGCGAATTCGAAAAACAATCTGCTTTCGTCAAAGTAGTGATTGAGAGTGACATGCTCATATCTTGCTTCATCAATATGCTTGATGACTTGTTTGATTTCAAATCGTTTATTGTGAACATCATCTTGAATAGTTTAAAAAAGATATTTCGATCTCTTGCTCTGATAAACATCGAAGTCACTGACATGATGTTCATAGATGATTCATTGATTTCAAAGTTATGTGAATGCTTTGATATTCAGTCAATTTCACTATTCAAATCGAAGTTGATTCGTTCATATGATCAAATTTTCGATCAAAGATTTATTACACATGCTCTGTATATTTCAGTCACTATACAAGAACATAAGAATGAAATAATGTTTCTATTAATAACTCATCTAGATTAGCACAAGATAATTATTGACAATTTTTGATTAAAAAGAAATCAAATTTTAATAAATTCTGCAAATGATTGATTGATATCTTTATCAAATATTCGAATCTTGAAACTTATAATTTCAAAAACAAGCAGTCAATCAGCATTTCATTAACTTGAATCAAGCGAAATCTGTGAAATGAAACGAAAGAACTTGAAGTCTATGTCAACGATCATCTTAAAGCGAACTACAAATTTGAAATCTGTGAATTGATTCATTGAATCAGTCTTCATACGAAAGCAAAGCACTTAAGTTGATTTCAATCAACATGAATTTATTCAGTCATTGAAGAAGAAAGAGTTCGTCAATATTATCATGATTGAAGTCGCTGCTTATTGAACTCTAGTCAAGAAGAAGAATGTTAAAATCTTTACATTGATCATTAGTGAAATCAACAAAATGCTTAGCTCGATCAAAGATTCAGCGAAACTGAATGAAATGATCTTTGTCATGTCATTAAAGAAATTGAAGAAGAAGCTTTTGATAGTTTATCATGACTTTCTGAACATTTTTGACAGAGAAAAGACAACTCAGTTGTCTTTGCATTGATCATATGATCATAAGATTGAATTAAAAGATAAGAGTCAATCTTCTAGAAGTTGATTGTATTTCATGTTGAGTTACAAGTTGCAGAAGATTAAAGAGTATCTAGAAAAGAATTTGAAGAAGAAGTTCATCACATTCAGTAAAGCTTCTTTCGCTTCGTCAATACTATTTGTCAAAAAGAAAGATGATAGTCTTCGCTTTTGCGTGAATTATCGAAAACTGAATGCTCTGATCAAAAGAGATCATTATTCAATACTCTTGATAGACGAAGTACTCGCTTGAATTCAAGACAGTAAATATCTGACTTGATTTAACATTATCGTCACGTTCAATAAGCTTTGCATGAGCATTGAAAGTGAGAATCTAATCACATTCATCACTTTCTTCAATGTTTACAAATATAAAGTAATGCTTTTTGAATTAATCAATGAATCAACATTCTTTCAGCATTATATCAACGACATGTTGTTCAACTGTCTGCATAAATTCTGTCAGATCTATCTGAATGACATTCTCATCTACAGTAAAATCTTTAAGAAACATAGAACTCATGTGAAAGAGATGCTAGACAAGCTTCATGAAGTTGATCTGCAGATAAACATTGACAAGTGCGAATTCAAGATTCAGAAGATCTCATTTCTAAAACTATTAATATTCATTAATGATTTACGAATGAACTCTTGAAAAGTAGATGTGATTCGAAGCTGAAAAGTGTCTCGATTGTTGACTCATGTACAGATCTTCATTGACTTCTGCAATTTCTATGAATAATTCATAAAGAACTTCTTGAAGATCGCTTGATTTATGATAAAGCTGACTTGAAAAGATCATTCATTTGAATGAACAGAGATTTGTCAGATGATCTTTGAGAAACTGAAGCAACAGATGACAACAGTCTTCATTCTGAAGCATTTTGATTCAATCAGAGAAGCTATTCTGAAAACGAACTTCTTGAACTATGTCAATGACGAAGTATTGTCTCAATATGACGATGAAGACATTCTACATTCAGTGATCTTTTATAGCAAGAACATGATTTTTGCAGAATGCAACTACGAGATCTACGACAAAGAGTTTTTGACTATTATTCGATGCTTGAAGCATTGATGCTTCAAATTGAAATGTACTGATATTTCAATCAAGATCTTCATCAATCATCTGAATTTGAAGTACTTCATGATCATCAAGAAACTGATCAGATGACAGATTAAATGAGCTGAGAAGTTATTTGAATATAACTTCAAGATCATATATCAGTCAGAAAAGCAGAATCTGAAAGCAGACGCGCTGATCAGAATGTCAGACATCAAGTCAGTTGAATCAAATGATGATCAAAAACTATATCAGCATCAGATGCTATTATCAGTAAGCACATTTAAACTGCAATCAATAGAAGATGATTAAGATTTGATTCAGATCTTGCTCATATTTGACTCAGATTTGAAACAGAAATCGAAAGCTAATGAAGATTCGATCAAAGAGATGATTTCTATTCAGAATTGAATTATAGTCGAAAATCAAACGAATCAACAATGTATTAATATTCAAACAGTCATAGAACAGAACAGAAAAACTTGTCAAAATATGAGTCTAGACAATTGCAAAGTACTGAACGAAGTACTTTGAAAGAATAATAGACTGTGAGTTTCTCAGTCAATGATCATTCAATTAATAAGAAAAGCACATGATTTTTCAATCAATGATCATTCTGACATGAATTGAACGTTAAACTTGTTAAGATGATCATATTGTTGATTGAAGATGAGAATGATAATGAAACACTACATTCAAAACTGTTACGTTTGTCGTAGATCAAAAGCATCAAGAGATCAAATCAATGAACTATTGAAGTCATTGTTTATATCTGAACAACGATGACAAGACATATCATTGAATTTCATTATTGATTTATTGAAAAGTGATGAAAGCAACGCGATTCTGACAGTGATAAATCGACTGTTTAAAGAATGTCATTATATACTCTGTTGATTAGATGACGAAGAGACTTTCGCTGAACAAACAGTCAAGCTGCTGCTGATATGAGTCTTCAGAACTCATGAGCTATCAAGATCAATAATGTTCGATAGAGATTCATAATTTATATCAATTGTTTGAAAGTCTTTATGTCTGAGACTCAACATTAAGATGAAACTATTCATCAACTATTACTCACAGATTGATGATCAAATGAAAAGAGCGAATCAGAATGTAGAACAATATCTACGAAGTTATTGCTCATACATGCAAGATGACTGATTCATCTGACTATTTATAACTGAATTCATCAATAACAATGCTATTTCATCATCAATTGAACAATCAACGTTCTTTCTGAATAAGAACTTTCACTCTCATATGAGCTTCAATTTAAATTCAACTGAATATGAGATCATTCAAGCTAGAATTCAAGCGAGCAAAGCAGAAAATATATTTGAACACATGAAATAATTATTAGCGTTGATCAAGCAGACATTAGCAAGAGTCAGAATCACAATGAAGAAACAGATTAACAAGCATTGAAAGAAAATGATTTACAAGATAAATGACATGATGTTTCTGAATTCTAGAAACATTATGATTGCAAGATCATCAAAGAAGTTGAATGATAAGATGCTAGAATCTTTCAAGATTCTGACTGAGATTGAACATGCATATCAATTGAATCTGTCATCGACAATGAAGATTCATTCAGAGTTCATCTTGAATTTACTACGATTGAATTCAAAAGATTCTCTGAAAGAACAACAAAATGAGTCGTCTGATTTTATAGTGATAGATGACGAAGATGAATGAAAAGTGAAGAACATACTGAACTTCAGACACTACAGAAGATGACTGCAATATCGTGTCAATTGAAAAGATTATGATATCAATTTAAATTGATACAATGTTGATGAAAATGAGTTTGAAGACTGCTTGAAGATTGTAAATGACTTTCATCAGAAGTATTTGAACAAGTCAAGTTAGAAATTGACTCAACAAGAATCAATCAATTGAACTGCAGCAATGAGAACATTACTAAATGAAGAAGAAAAGTAATGTTGCGAGCATGCATCTCTGTTACTTCTGATTAGTCTGATTAGTTTAACATAGATTAGTATAGATTTGTGAGTAAAACTGTTGTTGACACGCTAGCGATCTAGCATGTCTTCGTGAGTAAAACTCATGTCGTGTTGCATCTTCTTTCTACTTCAGCTTTGAACTTCTAGTTAGAATACACTTATATGATTCACTCTATGCAGATTCATAACAAACTTGAGCATGAGATTCATGTCAAGCTCATTTTACGAAAGCTGCAAGAAGCAGATCTTCAGATGAATATAATTAAATGCAAGTTTTACGTCACTCAAGTCTCATATTTAGAATTGATAATCATCATTAAAAAGATCAAGATGAATTCTTTTAAAATAAATATCATTGTCAATTGATTCATCTTGATCAACATTAAAGACGTTCAAAGTTTTCTAAATTTCGTGAACTTTTATAGAAGATTCATTTATGACTATAGTAGAATAACTATCTTGCTCACTTGTCTCATCAGAAAAGATGTACTCTTTATCTGATTTCAGAAATGTCAGATTGCATTCAACATTTTTAAGAAAGTCTTCACTTTCAAGATTATTCTTTGTCACTATAATTCAGATCACAAGATTGTGATAGAAATCAATGCTTTGAACTATGTGTTTAAAGACATTCTTTTTCAATATGATGAAAATAAGATTCTTCATTCAATCATTTACTTTTTAAAGAAGCATAATTCAGTTGAGTGTAACTATGAAATTTACGATAAAGAACTCATGATCATTGTTTGCGCTTTCAAGAAATGATGATCAGAGCTTAAAGACTTTATCTATTCTATCAAGATGATCATGAATCACAAAAATCTTAAGTATTTCATGTTAACTAAGCAGTTGAATCATCATCAAGCTCATTGAAGTGAGTTTCTGTCTAAATTCAACTATCACATCACTTATCATTTTGACAAAATTGATGATAAGTTGAATGCTTTGACACGTTGCTCAGAAGATCTTTTTAAAGAGAAAGATACATTCAATTCTCAACATTAATATCAATATTAAACAATTCTGAAAACTCATGTTTTAGATTTCAATATTGTTAAGAATCTCACTTCTTTCACTCTTGATATCTTTAACATCAAAGTCATGAAGCTTCAGTTACAAATCATTGCTTTAAATTCAGTTCAGTTACATTTGTTCTTAATTATCTCAATATTCTTGCAAATCTTAACTTTCATGAATCTAGAAATCAAAAAATTTAACGTTGAAAACATCAAGTTTCAATTAAATCAAGACATTCTGAATCTTGATGAAGATTTTGCTGATACATTCACTCAGACATTGTGAAAGCAAATCGAAATCAATAACAAATTCGCAGCTCAGATAATCAAAGTGCTTCGCAATGAAACATGATATCACAACAAGATTTCTCTAGTTGAGTGTGAAAAACACAAGAATCATCTGTACTTTCAAGAAAGAAAGTACATGCTCAACTTAAATAAACTAGGTCTTCATATCATTCAGCTCACTCATGATAATGTTGTCAATGATCATTCAGAAAAAGCAAAAAGTTATGAACTGATTAGTTGAGTTTACTGATGATCAAACATTTATAAGTATGTTCAACATTTCATATAAAACTATCATGTATACACATGTTTCAAACTCTTTAAACAACAAACTCAAAAATGATTGCATTTTCTTTCAATTCTTGAACATCATTGACATGATGTTTTCATGAATTATATAAATTCTTTATCATTCAGTATCTTTATGAATATCACATATAAATATATTCTAATCTTCATTGATCATCTTATCAAAATGAGACATTTAGTTCTCATCACTTTTATGAAAGTTGAAGAAGTTATTAACTGCTTCTATGCTCATGTTTGAAAAACATCATGATTTACTTAAATTCTTCATGTCTGATCAAAACACACAATTCATCTTTGATGTTTGAAAGCATATGTGTAAAATGCTGAAGATAAATGTTAAGTTATCAATGATATATCATTTTGAAATTGATGATCAAATTGAGAAAATCAATGCTGTCATGAAGCATTATCTTCAAGTTTTCATTAACTACATGCAGAATGACTGAGTTAAATAACTTTCTGAAATCAAATTCATCATTAATAATGCATCATCATTAATCACTTTAACATCACTCTTCTTGATCAATTCAAGTCAAAACTTATGTTTAAACTTTAAGTTTTCTGAATTTCTGCTCAAGAATTTTATGTTTCAAGCTCAAAATAAGTTAATCAATGTCAAAAAGCTTATCAAGAAAATGAAGAAACTAACTGAGCATCTACATGATGAGATGCTTATAACTCAGATCATTTATGAATTCAATGTTAATCTCTTTCATCATTCTTGTTTTAAATACTTCATTAAAGATGAAGTTTGATTGAATGCTTGCAATTTCAACATCACTCACTTTGCTATCAAGTTAAACAATCATAACATTGACTTTTTTAAGATTAAGCATGTTTTCAAGAATAATTCTTTGATCATTGAGTTAAATCTTTCAACATTCATGAAAATTCATTTAATCTTTCATGTCATTCTTTTGAATCATATTGTAAGTGATTTTCTTTCAAGTCAATGTCAAAAACTTCAAGAACTTATTATCATCAAGAATGATGAAAGATTTTGATATATAAACAGCATATTAAACTTCAAGCATGATAAATGTTATAATTCATCTTTGCTCAAGTATTACATTGATTGAGAAGATTACTTCTTTACTTGAAAGTCTTTTCATCTTCTGAATAATTGTGAGCAAGCACTTGATGAATATCATCTCATCAACTCTGTCATTGAAGAATTACATGTATTGTCATGTGTAATATTTCAATGTCAATGTCAAGAACTTTAAGTTCAATCTTCATCATTTCAACTCAGCTCAAATCTGACTCAGATTTTATTTAGATCTGACTCAGATATTTTGTTTAAATTTGACTCAAATGTAATTCAAATGTATTTTAGTTTTGCTGTGCATCATCACATTAAATTGCATTTTGTTTTTTTCTTACTTAAATTTGACTCAAATCTTGTTTAAATCTGACTCAGACATCTTGTTTAAATTTGACTCAGATGTGATTCAGATATGTTTCAATTCTCTGTGCATCATCACATTAAAATGCGTCTTATTTTGTCTTGCTCTTCAGATATCTTGCTCAGATTTGACTCAGATGTGACTCAGATCTATTCTAGTTTCATTTGTGCTTCATCACATTAAAATGCATTCACATCAATTTTTATCTTGTTTCAGTCTTCATCTTCAATTCTTTCTCATTTCATCTTGTTTTTTCTCATCATCTTGCAGAAGCTCAGTCTTGAAGAGAAAAGCTACTGTCATGATGTCAGATTATTAATTTGATTTAAAACATAAATCATTGATGTTTTAAATAATTTCAATTCATTGAATTTGTTTTGCAGTTCAATGAATCAAGTCATTAATTTAATCATCATCATTTTAATTTAATTTCAGCAATTTTGTTTCAATCATCTCAGTCATGTGCATGAATCTTTGCAATTTTAAGTTATAAAACTATTGTTTAGTCTTGATTCTGCTTAATTCATGTATATAAAAGTTGAACTTTCATTCTTTTCTTTTGCTCTTTGTCTTTCATCTTGTACATTATTTAATGTATTGTCTTGTATTTAGATTTTATCAAAGTAATAATAATATCAATCTTTTATATTAATAGTATCTCTAGTCTAGCTCAGTCTTTGACAACAAGCTTCTTGTACAGTCGCTTCAGAGCTTTCATAATTCACACATAATTGTTGAAGCTTTCGTCTTTCATGAAGCAGAAGATGACGTAGTAGAAGATGTTCAAAGACGTGACATTAATGATAATCAAAAGCAACATCTTGTACTTATTGATCTTGTAGATGCAGTTCATAATTAAGATCTCAAAATTTTCGCGAAGAAGCTTCTGCATGCACTTCGAAGTAAAGAATAAGAACTTTAGTTTCTCGCTATAAAGCTTCTTCTTTGACTTCATGTGTCAGATTTTCTTATCGTTTAAAGCTCTCATTACAGTCTGAGTAGATGTCAATAATTCTAGTGATTGTGCTTTGATTTGAGCGCGCGCGTTTCATATATTCTGAGATTTGAAGATCGAATTTTCTTCATCAAGATCAAGACGAAGTTCTGTCAGAATGAAGACAGCGACGCTGTTCTTTCGAATCTTCTTTTCAATTTCTCGTATAATCTCAGAAGTCATAGTCGCTTTTCGATGCACTGAATGAGCTTCTAGAAGAGGCACGAAGTGATTATGCTTGAGACATTTGACGAAAAGATGTCAACAATCGTTCTCAGCAGTCAAGTCTTCTTCGTTGCCGTTTAGCTTCGCGATGACTTCAAAAGAACATTCGTTGCGTCTGCTGAAAGTGTGAAAATGATGCTCAAGGCCTTTGACCTTTGTCACGTCGGCACGGTCGCAACAGAGTCAGACTTTCATGATCACGCCTTTCTTGAACTTCTTGAAGCGCTTCTTCGTGACGGCGTAGCCTTGGGGACCAGCGTGTTCATTGACTGACTTGATAAGAAGCTCAATTGAGCAGTGAAGGTTCTCTGAAGGAGGAAGTAATTGCATAGACATGGCGGTGGCGTGGGTGGGTAGCAATGAAGGTAAAAAGTGGAGCGAATATTCAGGTAAACAACGCGGTGGACCCTGGAATTACCTGATTAGGCTTAGTGGCGGGGGGTGGTGTTTTTGCAAAGTTCAGGTGGTGTGTCTGCAAAGGCGGGTGGTGTGCATATAGTGGTTACCTATATATAAACCACCCCTGTGTTTAAAACCTCCTTCAAGAAACGAGTTTAAAACACGTCTTGAGCTAGCCTAAAGAAGGTAGTCAAAAAACATGTTTTAAACACATTCGCTCCCTAGCTGGATCAAAGGCTCGTGGTTAGGTACGGAAGTATTCCGTACTTTAGCTCATTCTATCTACTCCTCGCCGTGGTCGTGGTCGTTGTCGGTCTCGTTGGCCAAGATGTCCTTGACGAAGATACCAATAACCTCCATGTTTGGTATTTCCACATTGTGTCTCCCTCATGGCGCACCTGTGCATTCACTTTTACCTTGATGCGTTGTCCCATCGTCATTTTGTCAATAAAAAGCTAACCCGAGCTTCTCCTACCGATCTTGTATAGGTCGTC
>JAABUV010000334.1_pt1 | contig 72216 bp, 62 predicted proteins | sample 5559971 | NCBI WGS metagenome assembly JAABUV01 (sample SAMN10711881, study PRJNA513362) | rock metagenome | isolation source: Antarctica rocks | place: Antarctica: Victoria Land, Knobhead nord | collected 2015-12-19 | reverse complement strand
TCTCTTAATTAAATCCCCTCTAAAGCCATTTAAACCCGATCGTATTATTAGTCTAACTATTCTCGCTAATATAAATTTCGCCTGATTTAAGAGCTTCTTTCTAAGATTTCTAGATTAATTTGCCTTTAAAGATAATCTAGGGGGGTAGAGATCTACTATCTATTAAGACGTACTTAATAAGTAATACCTATTCACGATTCCTATATTATATTATATAAGCCTTCTTTTTATTATACTTAAGTATTATAACTTTAAGCTTAGCGATTACCCTTTATATAAAACCTTTTTTATCTATATTATAAATATCCCTCTCGTCTACCTCGTACTCTATCTTAATACGTAGGTAGAGATTAAACCAGCCTAATAGTACCTTAGGATCCTGTATTATAACACGTTCCTTGTCGAGTAGCGGAATATAAGCTGTCTTTACCTCCGGGTGTCGTGATATAAATTTCTAGGGCTAGTTTAGTCCGATTAGGGTTTTATTATCCTTTATAAAAAGGATTTCGTTCGCTATAAAGCGTATTTACTCTATCCTTGGTAGCTAACCCTATATATAAAGACGGAGAACCTAGGCTAGAAGTACTACTTCTTCTCTAGGAGTAATTCGCTGTTAGCCTTTATGAGTATCAGATATTGGTTTACGGCCCCTAATCCTGTCGGCGAGTATACTCTTTAGTATACTATATTACTTAGCTACCTTCGTGATTAATAGGATTCTATTACCGTGTCCCCTAGCCTCGATCTAGGCCGTATAAGCTAGTTCTATGCGATCTTCCCTGCCTAGTTCGGTCTCGCATAATAGAGGAATGGACGGTAGCGGTACGTTTAACATGCTGAATAGATTTATAGACAGCGATTTTATAGAATTCAGGTCATAAGAAGTTGTAAATGATAAAATCTGAAGCTCTAGGGTAGCCTTATAGGGTACTAACCCTATAAGGCCGGACGATTACTAAGTGTGGACGATTACTAGGTGAACTCTTCTAAGGACTCACTAGGGCTGCTAGCGCGACAGGGACTATAATACAACAAATTCCCCACGTAGCAGATCGTTCTGTTGATCTTACCGCCTCACGCGTGCCAGCGGCTTGGTAGAATCCAACATATGTAAAACAATTATTGAGCAAGGGCGAAAACCAGGAGATGCAGGCTGGTTTCATGGAATCCCAACAAGCTGCATCAGGCTTCGAAAAGCCACCTGTCACATTGGCAGCAACCAGCGCTCCATCATGCTATCCGTCATAGCAGGTTGTCACGGTCAGGGACTAGCGGCATCTCCCGCCTTGTTGTAGAGGTACTCACCGCTCTGGATATACAACTTCGGACAGCTTGGGAGTAAAAGCTTCACAAAAAACCTCGTGTATCACGAGCAAGGTCCACCTACATAGCTCTTGTATAGCGCTTGATCATCGTCGCTGAGCCTTCTCTTTCCATTGAATGCCGAACATTGCGATCATACAGTATGACAAATTTATCAGATCTTTCGACCGAGCTCCTACTCGCAATCATCTCTGACCTACCCTCAGCCGTACTTCTCTCTCTAATGGTCACAAATCGACGACTCCATAAGATCGCCATCACTAAGATATACGAGTCAATCTACTTTTGGGGCACTGGCAACAAAGATAGGACGGAAAGAGTGTTCGAGAGGGGAGAATATGGAGAATTGTATGATACTCAAAAGGCACCCATAGATGCATCACGGATCTTTGATCTAGGGGCTTTCACGATATTTCTACAACGTCATCCACAGCTCGCCTCACGAATCAGAAACGTAGAGCTGTGTTGGGATGCTGACGATGGTATGGAGGACGAGAAAAGAGTTTTACGCTTTCTTGACGCTACCAAGTGCCTGCAGCTCAAAACTCTCGTTCTCACTCCTCCAAGTTTGTTCTTTCAAGTTCCCGCGCACGCTGCAGTCACAACTTTAAGGACTAGACACAAAGGTCATTATGGCGGCCGTGATGAAGACGTTGTTCCAGATATCGATCAACTTTACAAACAATGCTGTATTTCGTCCCTTCAGGAGATCTCGATCAATGGCTGGCTCTATTGGAGCCGATCAGTAACAGATGTAACATTGTGGGACCGGAACGCGCCTTCTTTACGAGCCAAGACGTCACCTATCACCATACTGCGTGTGTCGACATTGGGGCCCCCTGGATACATATTCAACGAAATTCTGAGTTGGCCGCGAGAGTTGCGATTATTCCATTTCGAGTGTGATCCATATTGCGGATGGGGAGCGGAGTATCAAATGCCGGGAAGATTGAGCAGTGAAGATTTCATAAAGCCACTTCAACAATGTCGTAATGCTCTTGAAGAGTTGAGCATTCGTTGCTTTGTGGGTCACAATGACGGTGGATGCTTCTTATTGATTGATGAGGAGTTCGAGTACTGAATCATGTCCTACAAAGGCGCGCCGAGAACTTCAAGGCCAATCAACTTACGCGCCTTCTCAAACCTCAAGCGATTGTGCATAAGACACGACTTTCTTCTAATGGCTCGTTCTTGGCGCCAATTATACCTCTCAAGCAACCGACGTCCCCCACAACTTCCCGAGGTTTTACCGCCGTCCTTGGAACAATTACATCTGGAAATTGGGGATGACGAGTTTCGGATGTATGCTGACGACGCCAACACAATCGTGAGCGATGATGTATATTGGTTGCTCGACACGCTAGAAGAGCTGGCCCATCAAAAAGCAGATTATCTCCCATTTCTAACGAAAGTTGTCAGTGGAGAGTCCAAAGCTTTTGACTATGATTACCGTTTCTGGGACATCATCAATGGCTGTGAGAGGGGAGCGCAGGTGAAAGCTGCTTTTGCTCGGGAAAACATTCGATTTTCATGCTGGGTATCTGATGAACAGCCACGAGTCTTTGAAGACTGATTCAAGTGTGGAGCCTGATACCCACTGTCTTTCCTGGGTTATGTACGACGAATGTGGATAGGAAGGACGACATAGTCCTAGGATTCACACTGCCAGTAAGCTCATTCTTGCAGATGCGCAGCTATCCAAACCCTTATTGCACATGAACCGGCGTTCAACGGCCCTGTCACCTTATATCTCAAGGATCAGAGTAGACATTAGCTGATTAAAATGTCGCGACACATGTCCTGCTGTCAAAACTATGGAGGTACATCCCTCTCACCCCGGTCGCCATTATCTCATCAGTTCTCGCCAAAGGACTCAGTACTGCTTTTCCTCATCCTTTCTCACCGAACACGATCATCCAAGCAGGACGTCACAGGTATACCAGTGGATCGCCATCATATCAAACTCTGCAATTTAAGATGATGCCGTTGTTACTTCCCTCAAAAGCCTCAGTCTATATACAAAGTATCAGTAAGATTCTGCATCCTACTCGTGCTACTCTTTTGCATCCCATTGGTAGCTTATCCAAAGACTTTACTAATCATTGATAGTCTGTACTAAGTCTGCAACCTTTTAATGGTCATGAAAACGGCATCGCAACGGGGTTCTCAGCAGCAGCAATGACGGCGGTGCGGCTATAGATTCATGGATGGGCGGCAGGAGCTGGATTCACTAGTCCGAAGTTCATCCTGATGGGAAACCTTCACTTGGGTCAAAGCGCATACTTCGATATTTCCGCTCAAACTGTAAAAATGGTTGGCCAAATGCTCCACGAAATATACAAAATATTGAAAGCTCTCGGTAACGAATCGTCTTCAACGTGGTAAAAATTTTACTTCTCACTCCCCTAATCAGAAATGCAAGCACCGCTCTTCCTGATCAGCTTGTGTTTCCTACTTGTATCTGCAGTCTACGATCCCAACCACCCGCACCAAACAGAGAACTTCGATCCCGCCGAAGCCGATCCCCAAGGCAACATCACCTGCTTGGGAGACAGATATGGCATCGACCTTCCTATCATTGCAGGCTTCAATCCCAACCTGGTCACGATGCAAGAGCTCTGCGCGAAGCCACAGTATAATGGCGGGCTGCCAGGCCAGCACGTGGGCGTATGGTGCGCTCCCATCATGAGCCAACGGGGCCAACCACGAAGATTAGCGTACGATCCCAGCCCCGGCGCCCAGGTCAATGCTGCGCTTGCCGTTCCTCGGGTACTGCTCGGCTGTCTCCTCAGATGCTACTGCAATTCTGCCGCTGGTGCAGATCTGACCGTGCAACCTGTCACGACGGATGTAGCGTTGCGTGGTGGTTATCGCCAGTCGAGATCGACGTATGAGATCAAGATAGACGTTGTGGATGATTTCGATGTACCGTCGATACAGCATATGGGCTCTCTCGTGGGACAATTGGTCATCTCCGTATCCGCTCTGCTAAAGGCGCAGATCAGCACATCTCACTACAACTACGACGTGACGCCCATATCTGTAGATCAACAGAACAGAATCGAATGCAGGGGCTCTCTGCCCTCATTCCCGCTGCCCCATCCATTCGAAGCCTCGCAATTTGGAAGACTGCAAGACCTGTGCGCCGTGCAGTTCTTCGGAGGCAACTTGTACGTCCCACTTCACGTACATTTTGCACACCTCATACATCTAATCCAAGACCCTCATCTAGTGCCGCGAACGCCGGCGGCTACTGTCACCGCACCGCCCTCGCCACGGGCGAATTCGCACACACAGTCTGGTTCTCCGATGAATTCACACCCAGACTAGACTGGACGTGGCACAACTTCTTCTTCTCGGCATCCATACGCTTTTACTGCTGGCAGCACTGCGTCTGCTCGTCCTCTCCAACCCGTGAAAACACAACATCCACGCCCTCGACGACGAAACTATGGGCGTTCGTCAAGCATCATTAGATTAGCCACAACATGGACGGCTCATACACTTACTAGAAGACCGGAACGAAAGCTAGCGAAGGCCAGATTCTTCCGCCTCAAAACCGTTTAGGTACTCCAGCCGGATCCTGCGGTGCAGACGGCAAGCAATTTTGCTCCGTAGTTTGGCCGACAGATGTCTTGGGACCGATTCCGCAATCTCCTCCTCTCTCGACGGAAGTCGAACACGCCCCTGGCTCGAAAAACATGACGATCTGCGGTAATACCTGCAATGGTCCTCGGGATTGTGGATCTCAGGACCCGGATGTAGACTGCTTCTGTGCTCTCCCTTCGCCTGATGATGCATACAGATTGGGTTTAGATCCGGTCGCGAGTCCCTTCGTATGCTTGGGCCTGGCGCTGAGCGTATCGATTGGAGGCTTAGGAGGAAGGGATGGAAAGCGGTATGTGGATGAGAAGGGATGGGGGTATAGATGTCCTTGCAATGCGACATTTGTGGCGCCGGAGTGCTGTGGGGTGAGAGATGGGATGGTTGGGTTGTATTGATGCAAGCTACTTAAACAAGCTTGACGGGGAGATAGGAGAACTGTTTCATTGTATCGAATAGTAGAGGAGGTGCTACATGCCCTCAAGATGGGCCTGAGAAAGTGTTTGCCTCTAGGAGAAGGAACCGAGGTCCTACCATATGAAATTTCTCGAAGCACTGCTGTCGCATTCGGTAAGCGAGCAAATGGTTGCACTGAACCAGGACATATCATATACCTAATATTCATCGCACCTTTGCTTACTCGAATATTGATCTATAACAAGTACGACGGAAAGGTCCGATATCAGATATGAAGGGAAGACTAGCTTACACGTAAGCCTGGGATATCACATGGACAGTAGCTGTGACTGCTCTGCGATCTACTCGAATGTATCTTGACTAATCATTTGAATGACCTGGTATTCCCGAATCAATTTCTGCGAACGGGGGCAATCGTCGGTCGTGCTAATTTTATCTACCGTGACCTTTTATCAAGAATACTCCTGATCAGGATCTTAGCGTTACAACTTTGCTGATAGGATCGGCTTCTCTCATAAACTCTGTTCTTCGCTACGCTCCATATATACCTCTAGCGACGCAAGATTTCTTCTGAGTAGGATCGACGCCCCAGCACTCAACTTAGAGGAATCACCAGGCCTTTTCGCGACACTCGAGTCTCCAGACGTAGTGGCAGTCTCAATATTCTCGGGTAGCAAGCGCCTCGAATCCTCCACCACGCGGCGTAATAACATCGGACCTTCCGGCGACGGCCTCAGATAGAGCCAGTCGATAACATCTCCTAGACCTTGCGGTGGGTCGGACAATGCTGTCTTCACGAATGCTTTTGATACCACGTACGCTTTCTCGGTATAGAGTGCGGACGGTACTTGAGACTCTGCGTTACCGATTAGGGCCTCGAAACCAGCTTCGTCTGTAATAATACGATTAGTCTTCGCCTTGATGACACGTCAAAGATTAATGTGAATTCGAGAAGGAGGGGTATCAGATAACAATTCCAAAGGTAGCTGGGATTCTAGATTCTCGCCGGATAGGGACATTTGCTACAAAGAGCATTTGAGTCAAATGTACCCTAGTCATCGCTGGTTGTCCGACCATATCAAGATAATGGAGGGTCCTGGAGATCAAATTTCACTTACTGTAATATGGTTCCTTCACCAACACAAGCCCCATAAGACTGACTAACAGCTGTAGAACAGTCGAGTTCTTCGACGACCATAGCTCAGATCCATTATCTCCTTCCCATGTTCCCAGCAAACTCAAACAGATCTTGCCATTCTCATATAGATTGGGATTGATCCGCCCAAGATTATTTGTCCAAGAGTGGAAGAAAGCATCCGGCGACGAATGTGGAAATGAAGCACCATAATGAAGGTCAATGACGAAAGGGGCGAATTCGTAAGGCGTACCGTAGGGTCCTACGATTAACACCCGGAGTAGATCGAGTCGTGAATCCCACGTTCTAACGAAAATGCCGTCTGGTAGGGATTTACGCATGATATCGTTCTCTTTCGAGATCCGTCGCATCAGACTAGCAGTCAAGGGCGTTGTTTGGTCGATGTAATGGTGATCTATTGGTCTTGAGCAATCAAGGATAGCGAATTGTAAAGGGACCGAAGGGTATGATGAAAACGAAATGGCTCCGTCGATTATGCCGGATTGCCGCGTCTCAGCGATATCTAAGTCGGGAACATCTCTCATTTGACAAGTTCCAGCCTCTTCACGAGCAGACTTTGGTGCAGGGGAGGGGATGACAACGTCCCCGTCGTCTGTGGACCACATTTCTTCATCATCGGTGGTGGTCATCTTTTCGCCCCCTTCATACTCGTAAGAAATACCCGCGGCAGACGTAGGATCAGGATCATTGTCTATTTCCTCGCCGCTAACCTGTCGAAGTAGACGAGTCAGTATTCCTTGTCGAGCCAATACAACCTATGAAGCACGACAGGTACTAGAGAAGGGCCAAATACGAGGGTGCACTTTATCAGAGATCATTGCCATAAATGAGAGCTAACGAAATGTGTGTGCCTTTCATGGCGCCATTGAATAGAATAGCGCAGGATCAACGACCGCGTCTCTCCGGCCTCTGAACTGCTGATTCATGAAGGATGCTGTATCTTGGAATGTACTTACATCCATCTCATCGCTCCAGGATGAGTCACTGTATTCATCATCCTTGTGGTCAGTATCATCAGATGTGCTATCCGTATCGTCGGAAGCAATTACAAAAATATATTCTGGCGGGACCTTGACATCACGAGCTTCGTAAGCTGCTCCAAGTCGAACCACGACCTTACCATCAAGGCAAATTTCGGTGATCTCCCCAAACCACTCAACGCCATGTGCGGAGAGCTCTTGAAATGAAGCACCCGAATTATATCCTAAGAAAGACTGCTCAACCTCATTCGAATCGGACGCTTGGGCGACTGGCAGATCCGGACGAAACCCAAGAAAGGAGTGTAGTACGCTTCGAAGTCCATTGCTGGGAAGCGGTTGACTTGTATCTGATTTTGTAAGTATGATAACCATATCTCCTCGATTCGTCATTATAGCTTTGTGAGCAGCAATATCATATAGGGGTAACTCAGTTGTCTCATCCCCTAGTTCTCCATATGATGAGCCATGTATCTGCCATGATCTCTCTTCATCCATGTCGATCTTCGCGTCTTGGAACCAGCGGACTTGGGCAATTCGCCCCGCTGCATCAGCCGATTGAACAACACCTACTTTGTGAGCACGCACAGATCCGGCACTATCGCCCTTCAAGTTCTCTTCTACGGCCTTCATTGAGACTTTGTCGCCAGGCCAGACATCATCTTCATCAGGATTCAGATATGGATGCAGCTGGATGGAGTCTTCTTCTGTTATGGCATAGTCCTGCCACCGGACCATGACTTTTGTTGATGTCGAGGCTACAAGGAGTACATTCATGTCATACCCTTGGGTGGCTGCACGTGGTATGCGTTTAAAGTACTGGCCTGATGCCCGTAACCTGTCAGTATTTGCGGCTGATGTTCCGCCATCAATATATTGATCTATGGGCCTTTCGCCGTACTTGACTGCTGCGCCCACTGGGTCTCTAAAGCGCACCCGATGACCAAACCCAGTGTCTGGACCATATGAAGCATTGGGTAGTTGGCCAATTGTTCTATTGACGGGTAGTCTGCTACGATTGTACACCTTGATCTCCCCGGATCCTAGGTCATCGAGATTGAGCGAACTCGGCGGAGGAGTGGCCTGACTCCGGAGAGATAAATTCTATGAAACTATTAGACCAAACATTGACACTTTCTACAGCAGTGATATCCTATTTCTTGACACATTCACCGTAATTATAGTGGGGAGAACGCCGTGAGTATGTTGTGCTTTCAGGCTCTTTACAAAGAAGAAAAATCTCTGACAACGCACCTGATTTGGGTACGCCCAACGAACTTCAAGTTCAACACAGCGTACATCAACGACCAATCCTTCGGGCGGTACCGAGGGATCGTACGCCCCAAACGTCCACCTTCCACAGCGTAGATTCCCTTTCTTAGTTCGCACATGCTGCCCAGGATAGCAAGGTTCCGCAGGACTTGATCTGGGTTTCCAATGTTTCAAATTTCCCTGGAGATATTTGCCAACTTTGTAGTAACCAGCACGGTCGAATCGTTGCACAAGTTCGTAAGATGCTGTGCCAGGGATCCAATAAGTTTCACGTAGGTCGCCAGCATCTTCGACTACAACTACACTACCATTTGTTAAACGGACGGTGACCTCATCGTAGATTGATCGAATCTGTCCAACCCAGTCTCGATAGATTACGAAATCTTCTTCGCGATAGATGTTCCAATGGGTCAGTTCCTGAGCCGATACCTGAAGAGACGGATCTGAAGAGACTTGTTGCTCATGAGAGTCTGATACCGACTGGCTACGTGTTGTTCTGGGAAAGCCATGTAAAAGTCGATTGCTGTCTGGGTTGTGCCGCGGAGCACCTGGGCGATGTGAAGGGGTGTAGCCTTGAGCAGGGATACATTCTCTAGCGTTGTAATCTGCCTCGGTACAAAGTGGCCGTAGATTACACATAAGCGACGTGCTTATGATCGTACCGCTCTGGGTATCTGATGAGCACTTTCTGACCACGTCACCAACAGCAAGGGAGCGGTCAACGAGACTCAGCGAGGCTCCGGACACTAGACAGTAGTCATCGTAATCATGCAAGAACCCGACAACGACATATCCTGGGAGTAAGCGCATATCCTCAAACCAGGAAACTTTGACATTGGAAGGTAGGCTTTTGTGAACAAAACAATTTTTAGTGGTCTCGCACAAGTCGTGGTCGATATCACTCCAAGTACTTTTGATCGATCCGATTATACTAGGATCGGCCTTGAAGGCTACAATATCTTCAAGAAAGAAGGTCGACATTATGTGGGTTGGCTATGTTGTACAATATATGCAACTATATTGTCAACGCCACCCGTTCTGTCTGGCCACTCCAGTTTGGGCTTGGGAAAAGGACACTGTGCATGGTATGAGCGACGATTTTTAAGATAACGAATAGGGTAGGATGTTGCCACCCATGTAGCATTCGATTCAAGCGAGGTTATGAAAACAATTCGTGTTCTGGGTGCGTGGGACGATATGAAATTTTGGCCGAAGCAGATGAGTAAAGTATATCAACAGCGCTTGTATACTTGTCGGTCACCGTAGAACTTAGCAGCATTAGCTCTACCACTACGGCAATCTTCGCAACTACATAAGCAATTTCTTATTGTTGCACTCCTTCCAACACGAGCAAAGCCGCCAGACTTCCAGACTATGAGTAGCCATGGCCTGACTACCAACCCAAGATATATACTACGAGCTCTCCAAGCCGCCCGTTACTTCTCTCAGTGCAGATCAAGAGCCCAGGAGCACCTGCCATCCATAGCTCCAAAGCCTTCAATAGACATCAAACACATACGGCAAAACCCCGAAGCTCACTCCCGCAATTGCCTCGAACGCAACTATGAAGCTCAGAGCGAGAATCCCTTCAAGATCGTCGAGCTCTTTGACCAATGGAAACAGTCGCAGTCAGACACCCTCAGCTTGAGAGAGAAGAGCAATGTCATCCTTGCTCAACTGTCGCATCGTACAGAAAAGCTTGGACCGAAAACTTCCAGCCAAGTGACTCCGGGAACGCCAAGGCAGGATCTGATTGAGGAGGCTCGCAAGCTAAAAGATGAGCTGTCGACTACGGAGACATACGAAGCGTCGCTGACCTCGGAGATCGAGACTCTTGCAGCCGAGCTACCTAATCTCACCAGCGTTGACACACCAAAGCAGGAGCCAAAAGTGGTGGGCTACATCAACGAATACCGCAAACCCGATTGTATACGTCTCAACGATCCCTATCATCGCGCAACCTTCACAGATCATGCTAGCATAGGTATAGAATTGGACTTGCTCGATTTCTCTGGTGCGGCAACAACAAGTGGGTGGGGATGGTATTTCCTCAAGAACGAGGCAGCATTGCTCGAGCAAGCACTGGTCCAATATGCCCTCTCGATTGCCATGAAACATGGCTTTACAGTCGTCTCGCCTCCTTCCGTGGTATACTCTCATATAGCCTCTGCGTGTGGATTTCGCCCTCGTGATCAAAGCGGCGAGCAGCAGGTCTACGACATCCAGCAAAGTGAAAGAGATTCAGGACGGGGTAAGCCCATTCACAGCCTGGCGGGGACAGCAGAGATACCATTTGCTGGTATGGGAGCCAACAAAACGTTCGATGCCGGCAATCTGCCATTGCAGGTGGTCGGGTCAAGTCGCTGCTACAGGGCAGAAGCAGGAGCGCGAGGTGCGGATACAAAGGGGCTATACCGCGTACATGAATTCACAAAGGTCGAGATGTTCTCCTGGACCCTACCAGGCGAAGAGATTGAAGTTTTCAATCTGATGCTCAAAGTTCAGACTGAAATTCTGACAGAATTGGGCTTGCACTGCCGCATCCTCGAAATGCCTTCGACAGATCTCGGAGCTAGTGCCGTCCGCAAGCAGGACATTGAAGTATATTTCCCATCCCGGAGCAGCCTGAATGAGGGATGGGGGGAGGTCACATCTACGTCGATCTGCACGGATTACCAGACAAGACGTATGAATACAAGAGTGAAGATCCCTGCGCAAAAGAAGCAGGTCATGTTAGATTTTCCTTCCACGGTGAATGGTACAGCGATGGCTATTCCACGGGTCCTGGCTGCACTGTTGGAGTATAATTGCCACGATGACCCCACAACAGGTATGCTGACGACACATCCGGACCAACAGCTGTTTGTACGCATCCCGGAGGTGCTGTGGCCCTGGATGCATGGGATACAGACCATCAAGAAAACGAAGCTACCAAGAGGGACCGAGCCGTAAAGCACGGGTTCTGTACATAACAGCTCGGCCATCTTGTTTCCAATTGTACAAAATTGCTGATGGCCAATATATTAATCATGTCATCAAGCTATCATATGAACTGCGCTTGGGATCGATCCTGCACAGCAAAGTATAGACACCTGATCGAAACCCGCCCCCAACGCTTGACCCAATGTACATATAGTTACAGGAAACACCAATCAATCCCTCCTCCTTCTCACTTCGGTCGTTTCGACTTCAATAATGCTCCTCCCATTCGCCACCCCCATCTCCATCGTCCCATTCTCACCCGACAAAACCATTCCACCGTTTTCCACAACCTTAGTAATAAGCGTGCTACTATCCATAAGGCCCTCCACTAGGACCCCCTCATCTTGAACCACTATTACACCCTTCTTCCCTTTCACCTCCGTAAACCTCTTCTTGATCGTCTCAATCATCTTCCCAAACCAGTAGAAGTTCAACGTGTTCAGCACAAGGTTGCTGCCCAGGTACACTATGGCCAGCCAAATGGGCACCTCACAAGCGCTTGCGTATTTTGTCATCTCCAACCTTTCACTTGACGTTCCAAACACGGGTTTCGAGCTTGAGAGAGGATCGTGGTGCAGAGCCGCCCATACGTCCAGCGACACGCGGATGCTCTGATACGTGCCCCACAGTAGCCGGCAACCGAAGAAGCTGGCGAGGAGGACGATTCCGTTATACCATTGCGGTCGCGTGCCGGTCATGTGTAATTTGTCGAAAAACCAGTGAAAATTGAGGAAGGGCGAGGACAGCTCGTAGAGAATGAACGTTGGGCCGTAAAAGTTGACGAATGGTCGCTGTTGCGCTTCCATCAGCCAATGCCCTTTCCTTCCTTCGTAACAGCTAGGCCAGAATGAGGAGGAAAGGACTTACAAACCCCAACGAATACACCACCAGCGCCGCAACCGCATGCGCCAACAATCCCCACCCAAAAACACCCATGTTCATTCCGCAGATCCAGAAGTCCCACAGAAAGTACCCTGCCGCGAATGCCTGAATCATGCCATCCGCGCCCGTATACCCCCACACCCGCTCCTCCCAGCCCATACCGCCCCTCTCCTCATCATTGAACATCACCCACAACGCCGCCGTATTTATGAAGATCGACTGCACGAGCGAGACGACGTGAACGTCCCAGTTGAGCTTCGTGCGTTTGTTGAGCTGGGGATAGATGCGTGGGAAGAGGTAGCTGGAGAGGAGGGGGGAGATGTAGCGGCATGTTAGGTGGTAGAATAAAGTTGCGAGGAGGAGTTCGTGGATGTGGAGGGGGAGGGTGGTGAGATTTAAGCGGTCCGCGAGAGGTTGGGTTGCTTTGACGAGGAGGGAGGGTGGGGCGAGGGGGAAGGGGTCGTGCATTTTTTTAATATTGGGGGAGGAGGGCGGTGGTGTAGTCGGTGTTATTGGGGGAAGGTAGGGTCTGTTATTGAGGCATTCTGTCGGCTTTGTATATATTGTAGAGGGTACTGATAGGGAGAGGTATTAGGCAGCGCTGATTAAGGTACCTCAGGTGTGATTGGAGCGAGCGGATGACCGTATCATAAGGGCAAAGATTAGAGCTATATCCGGAGGTCGGGAGAATATTTTGCCGAGAAAGGTGCCAAGCACGCCAACATGCCTGCAGCCTTAACGCTGCACCGTCTGCGAAATAAAGAGTAGAGATATACTACCTTAATGTACCGACGTGTATGCTTTGGAACTGACAAGATCTTTCAACACAACGAGCTCCTACAGGACCTTGGCGACTGGGCGGTCTCGATTAGCCAGCAGTTATATCAAATGTGGAGGACCTGAGCGACTCACCCCCCAGTCCCAGCGTTGTTGAAACCATCGAGTCTTTCGTGTTCTGGCTCAATCTGAGAGATATAATGTGCCCCTATGTTCCTTGAGATGCAAACTAGCTGCTTCCTTTGCATTTTTCTCATCTTACAATATCTGTTGCTTACGGGTTACATAGCCCGCAGACGATCATACGTTAATCTCTTAATGGCAGCCAATACACGTCCTGGTCCTGGTTCGATTTCGAGCATCCTTGCAAGACTCCCTTAGTCTCTAAGCAGTGCGAACGTGTACCTGAAGTTGTATTGAGCCTAATTGAGATATTATCAGAGTATGGACTAAATAGGGTGGATATGGCGGGCTGTAATTGCACGGGATCTGGGGGATGTTGAGAGGCTTCTCCAACGCCTGCTGAAGGACTTGTAATGTTATCGAACTGGGAAGCAATGTGAGTGTCGTTCTTGTGGTAGGCTGCGAAGGATCTGGGATAGCTTACGTTGGCAATCTATCATTATGTGCAGAGCGGACAGGCGTTTCGACGGATAAGGTCGGCTCAAAAGCTTCGAGAGAACGCATATGAAGGAGGAAGAGAGCTACTGCCATTGCTGGTTGGATTCAAGTCGTGAGAGTATTACCGTGCGTTGGAGGTCTGAGTAGGTGAAGAAGGTGGTTGTGATGAACAGACAAAGCAGACGGGAAGGCTATTGCTATCATTCGAATGCGTCACGTTCAAACGACCTATGGTGATCCTCGGACGGGAGAGGAGCCATCCCATATCCAGGCAGCTCTAGTACCTTACTCATCTCGGCTAGACCCTGGCAAACACAGACATGGGTTACTCCGGGAGCGGACTCATCGTGCGTTGAGGATTCGCACGATGGATTTTCAAGGCCGAAGTTCGCCGAAACTGCTGAGAGTCTGGAAATATTGGGCAGTGCTACAAACGAAAGCCTCTATGGCGATATCATTGGCTCATAACCCACCCGATCTGCACGACGGAATGCCAGATATTGCAGTACAGCGCTCTGGATCGAGCTGAGGACCGCAAAAGGGGTGAGTGATATCAGTTTACCATCATTGCCACAGCGAGCTTGCCTATCGATTTCAAAGGGCGTCTATTCTTGGGGGCTGGTCAAGATTGTAGTGGAGATTGAGTATGAACTTCATTTGGAGGGTGGCACTCACAGCCAGTCAAGTGCCATGGCATCTAGGTAAGAAGGCCTGGTTCCTGCACGGCGTCTTTTTGTGAAAGCAATCAATCCATCATGGTGTTTGTAGCTTTTATCAATGGCTCAACCCCAACACATACATGGTTTGTCTGCACCCTAATCGAGGCCCTTGCCTGCTAAAGCCCGTGGTGCAGAAGGATTTGGCCCGAAACGGAAGAGGCGGCGCGTTGACAAAGCATCCATTGCCGGAACAGGCAACGCTTCCAAATTAGACGACGCAGGCCAAGGTCGGTGTTAAAGGAAGAGTCCAGAACATTCCCAGGGGTCGTCGCAGTCATCTCATGTTGTGAGTAGATTGAATTCAATTCTGAGGCTGGAAGACGCCGCGTTATGAAAATCCAAAACGACGAATAATGCAAAACCCAGGGTATCCAGCAAACACCAACGCTAGACATCCAAAAGCACCTTGACCCCCAACATAATTCATAATCATCCATCCATTCCACCAAAAACTCAATCCCACGGAAAATCCCCCTCTTCAATCCTCGTACACGTCAAATAGCCCAACCCCCCGGCATCCCGCCCCATATCCAGCTCCAAACAATTCTTCATCAACGGCCTCACCACCTCCCTCGCCAAAGCTTTGATCTCATCCATCTTCCTCTCCATCTTCTTCAGCGTATCCCTGCTATGCTCATCAGGTCGCAGCTTCACAAACCGCTTCAGCTCGTCGCGATTTAGGTAGGACGAGCCGCCCGTGCCGAGTAGGCGGAACAGATTGCCTGAACTTACGGGCGGTGGCTGGCTACGTGGTGGTCTTCCGGCTTCGGGGGTCTTGGGTATCGGTGGGGGCGGCGGCGTGGTGTTTTCGGCGAGCCATTGTCGGAATAGCGACAGAGCGAGCCAGTCCATATATGCGTTTGTAGGGGTAACGCGCTCACCCCTTGCGGTCGTCAAGGCTAGTCGGAAAAGGCGAGCCTCGGTTTTCATCTTGCGCTCGGCCAACTCGTCGACTTTGTCTTCTATGACTTCGAGCACGGCGTCGGGTACTGTATGCTTCAGCTGACTGGATCCTGATGGCCATTGACCGACCACGTGCACTAGCGCTTCTGCGAAGATCACTTTCGACCGCGCGAGATATCCGAGTTTAAGATAGCTCGGCGGGTATTTGGCGATCTGCTTCCACAGTCGGCCTTGGAATTGCAGTAGGTGGTGATCTATGCGCGGCCCTACTACTTCAAGCGCGTCGTACATGTCCGCAAGCGTGAGCAGAGATTTGCACTGGATGTAAGATTCGGCAATGTTGACCGCGTCGAGCGAAGGCGCATAGTTGTAGAAGATGCGGAACATATTGTCGTAGTCGCGTATGATGTCGCTGTCTACGCCATGCGCGGGATTGGCTTTCGCAATGTGCGAGGCGGATTGCATGGCGGAGAAATTTGACATTGAGCGTAGGAAGCCATAGGCGGGTGGTGGTGGCTTGTTCGGTACAGGCGGCGGTTCGTTGTGGTCGCCACCGAAAAGGGTATTCTGGGTCTGCTTCTGCACCAGCATGGGCACCTCCTCGTCTTTCCCCCAGTCCAGCTCGTAGCGCCATATGAAGCGCTGGCCTTGTGTGCCTGAGAAAGCGGACCTACCCTGATCTTCATCCTCGCCGATCCTGCCCAAGCCATTCCTGACCCCTGTCCCAGAACTCTGGCCCCGCGCCTGAGCTCTCGACCAGTCCTCGCTGGTGCCGGCCTCGAAAAATCCGGAGTTCTGCGCCAGGATCAGACGGTGTAGCGTGTATCTTTTCTCCTGCCCATCGGCGCTGATGACGATCTCGACGTCGCCTGTCTGTGCAAAGTTGGGGAATTCATTCTGGGGTCTGTATGAGGATGCGCCGGTGTGAGAGCGGGAGGTGCGATGGCGGCGCGTGGTGGTAGTTCGGGAGGTGAGGGAGGCGATGGAGGCGGAGGCGGTGCGGTGGGTGAGCGGACGGTCTGGTGTTGGCGGTGGATGAGATACCATGAATGCTATATATGGGAGGCACTAGCTTGGGATGGAAACGCAAGTCTGGCCACACTTTCGTGTTGCTGACCACAAGGCAGGATGCGTTACCGTGTAGATTTCGGTGTCACTGTTCTCTTCTAGGGAGGCTCTATCGTCATGATGGGCCCTGACGAGGAGTCGAAGTCAACACCAGAGGTCCAGGACCGAGGTTAAGCGCGACGCGCTAATGACCGAGTGCCAAGACCTGTAAAACCTACCTTTAGGGCGCCGGGGGGGTAGGACAAATGATACTAGGATAGTTTCCCTATAGAAAAGACTCTAAGGACCTTATTATATAGGAAATCCTACTAGTCTACTCCTAATAAACTAATAATATTTATAGAAAAGTATTATTAATTATATAATTTATTAATTAAAAAGTACTCTTATAACCTTAGTAATTAAAAATACTTTTACGCTAAAAATCTTATAAGCTAATAGTATTACCCCTACTATTATTAGTTTACTAGCTATATAATATAAATTATTATAAAGATAGAATAGTTATATATAATAATAATATAAGTTACCTTATTATATTAAAATATCTTAAGGTAATAATATTTATAACTTAAAAAGATCCTATAATAATACTTATACTAAGAGCTTTATAAATAGGAAGATTATATAATTAGGCTATTTAAAAATAAGGAGATAATATATAGCCTACTAGTCTTATAATATTATACTCTTCTAAGATCTTTTATAAGAATTAATTCCTAGAGTATTTAAAGAGCTTATTATTATAGTATTAATTATAAGATATACTATTAACTAGAGCTTACTAGTTTAATACTAGGAATCTTTATAAATAATATTACAGCTTTATATAAACCTCTAGTAAGAGTCTACTTCTTATTATTATATATTATAATAATACTTAAGTATACTTTAATAATTTAGAGTAGATAAATAATATATTTAACTTATTAATATTATCTTATTTAGATATAACTATAATATAGTTATTAATATAATTAATAAAGAAAGTAGCTTTACTATAAATCTCTTATACTAAATACTAGTAGATAAGTAAACCTAAGGGTATCTCTTAAATCGCCTTACTAAATTATAGTAATATAAAGCTAGATAAAGAAAGCTCCCCCTATTTATATAAATAAAGAGTAAGACTAGTAAAGAGGGTAGTATAAGACTATATAAGTACTATATTAGTTAGAGCTAGATAGTAATAAGTAAGGTTAATGTCAGGATGTAACCAGAGCGAGTCATGGTAATTTGGTGACTAAGAGAATAAATCTAAGGAGACAAATCTATAGAGTAAGCAAGAGAATATATAGCCGCCGCCAAGACGCTAACCCTATTAGGAGGTAATACTCGTAACTATAATAACTAGTATAACCTTAGGGTCGACTCGTAATATATATAGCTTTATTATTATATATTTTAAATAGTATAATATTACTCTTATAAATCCTTATAACTTATACCTATAAACTCTTAGTTTTAAAGCCTTAATAAATAGATATAAATATTAAATATATAATAGCTACTTCTACTACCTTATACTTCTAACTTAAAATATTACCTATTACCTTCTTATATACTCTTTAATAGTATATATCTATTTTCTCTACTACTCTACTTAATACCTTAAAGATAATTTTATCTATTATTTCTAGTAAGAGGTAGGGTTACCTAAATATTTATAGATAGAGGCTATCTTTTAACGTAGGTTTTATTAAAGTAAATATAACTAGGTTAAATATTTATTATAATATAATATTAGATTATAATAGGTCTTCTATAATTATAATATAAAGGGCGGAAGATATAGTTAACCTAGTAGAAAGATAACTATATTAATAAGTACTTTACTTATAAGTAATTAATAAGGATAGTAAGGATAACTTATAAATATTATAAGATAAATAAATAGATTACTTTAATAGATAAATTAATAGATCTAGATAGTTAGGGATAGATAGTAGGGATTAAGAGAAGGTAGGATATAGGGATTATAGGATTTAAAGTAGTAAAAAAGCTTAGTAAAACTACTAATATTACTATCTAAAAATAGATAAGTTAAAATACTTAAATTATAAGGTATAATATAAAAACTAATTTTTAATTCTAGAATCTTATTAATGTAAAAGTTTATATAAAGTAGATAGTAATATTAAATTATAACTTAAAGATATATACGCGACGAAATATAAGAGGATAGCTTAGATAGATAATAGTAGGACCTTATAATAGATTAAAATAGGCTACTAGTATACTAGTTAAAGCTCCTACTACTCCTATTATTATATAGTAGAATATCTATTTATAATTCTAGGATCTAGCTTTACTCTAGCTTAGATTAGGTAATCTATCCTTTAAAGCTACTATTTATTTACTTTATTTTATAATCTTATTTAAATTTTATATTAATTTTATAATATATTAAAATACCCTTAGATACCTCTAGATATTCCTATATAATATAATATTAACCTTATTATTACTTAACCTTAATACCTTCCTATTAACTCTAATAGCTCCCTACTAACCCTTATAGCTCCCTACTAACCCTAATAGTTCCCCGCTAATATCCTATTATTTCCTAGTATTCCTAAGTAATCCCTAGCTATTTCCTAGAGCTCTCCTACCTTAATTATATTTCTTTATACCCTCCTCCCCTTTATATCTAGTTAGTATATTTTAATCTATCTCTAATATATTCTATAACTTCTTATATATTATAAAAATTATTCCTTTAAAGTTATAATATACTATTATAATCTATTATAAGATTATACTTTATTATATAACTATAATAGGTATAAGTAGTAAGGATAGGGAGGATAGTAGAGTAATAATTATAATTTAAGTAAGAAAGGTATATTAATAGTTATATTATTTATAATATATATATATCTTATACTTCTAAGTCTAAAGGATTTAAGAAGTTAGGTAGTAAGGCTAAAGTAGAGGTTTAAAAGATAGTAGAGTTAAGAAAGGAATAGGATTATTAATAGAGAATACTTATTATAAGAGAATTTTTAAGGTAAAATATAAAGGATATAAGATATAAGTCTTAGCTCTAATAATAGTAAGGTAACTTATAAGATATTAAAACTATACTAGGGAATAAGGGGAAGTTACCTTTAAGGAAGGAGATAACCCTAGACTAACTTTTAACTAGCCTTATAAATACTTTCCTTAATAGTTATAAGCTTTAAGAAGTCTAAATATCTAAGGTATTAATATAATCTTATATATCTATTATTAATATTATATTAATATTATAAGATTTTAATTTAAATATAAAAGACTATTTTATTCTATAAATAGCTTAAAAGTAATAAAGAGTAGTTATAATAGCTAGTAGTCCTAGGTATATAGACTAACTCTCCCTACCTCTTTAATATAAAGCTAATAGACTAAAGTATACTCTCTAAGATAATAGTAGATAATAGTATATCTAGTAGGATATTTAGTATATAAGATTATATATAAGCTAATTATTACTTATAAGTAATATTAAGCTTCTATTAGAAATAGTACCTTTAGAGATAATTTTTTTATAATTCCTAGCTAGCTTAATTATATAAGATATACTACTACTAATCCCTTACCCTTAGCTAACTATACCTCCTCTTTAAGTACCTTTATATAATATTCTTAGTTTATATAATACTTACTAGCTAGATATATAAATAGTTAAGAATCCTATTAATATTAGATTAATAGTAATAGGTAATTTATAAAACCTTAGTAGTATAGAGGAAATAAAGGAAGATATAAGAAGGATAATTAAAGAGGAATTAGATATAGATAAGTCTCTAATTAATATAAAATAATCTATAGAGATAATTCGCCTAATACCCTTATAATTATATTATAAAATATCTCTAATTTAAGCGCTTTAACTATTACCCTTACTACTTTATATAATATATTACCCTCTTACTCTCTAAAGAAGGTTATATTCTTAGAATTATCTATTAAATTAAAAAGTAATATATTAATTAATTCTCTTAAGCTATATACTACTTCTAAGCTATATTATTATAATAGCGAGGTATATAATATACCTACTTAGTATTCTAATAAAGAAGTCTCTAATTTTATTCTTAGGCTTATAATATAGTATAAGAGTAAGAGGACTATATAAAGGGATTATTTAACTTTATAATAAGTCTTATACCTTTTAAAGTTATAAGAGGTAGAGGGTCTACTTATAAGATTATTAATATTATTAAGCTAGGGTTAAGATAGATTACTACTACTTAATCTAAGTAAAGCTAAAGTATTAATTCTTATAAAGAAGTAGCTAATTAATATAGTTAGAAAGATAGTATTAATCTACTTTTTAGATATTTAAGTCCTTATTATATTACTTTTAAGTATAAGGGATATTTTTAAGTAGACTTATTTTAGGATAGCTAATATTATAGAGAGCCTTAAAGAATTATAAGAAGTTAACTATTAGGGTATAAGTATATAAACCTATAAATTAGACTTTACTAGATACCCTAAAATAGGCTTATTAATATTCCCTTTAAATATTATTAAGTTTTAAGTTATAAATAGATTAGATTTATTAGGCCGCGTTATATTCTTTAATTAAGATTAGTAACTATAATCCCTAATAAAGGATAAGGTACTATTATAAGTATAAATAGTTATATAAGATTAGGAAAGTCTAGTATATATTCTTAGTAAAGACTAAATTATTAAGCTAAGGGAGGTAGATATTCTTTATTAGGAGTCTATTATAATTCTTTATAAATATAAGGATTATACCTATTAGGACTTAGACCTTTTATATAAGTATATCTATTTAGTTTTTAATAGTAAATTATAGAAGATATAACTAGTAGGAAAGTTAAAGCCCCTTTATATAGAGCTAGAAATTAAGTACTTTAATAGGGAGTTCTTTATATAAACTCTAATAGCGGGTATAATATTATTCCTATTTTTATACTTTATTAATAACTTTAACTTATATTAAAATATATATTAAAGCCTTTATAAGATATATTTAATACCTACTAGATTTTTATTAAAGTAATAATAAAAGTCTAGGAATATATTTCTAATTACCTTAGGCTTATATAGCTCTAAGTTAAATAATATTATTAAAGCTATTTAAGATAGTATTATTACCTTAAAATATAGTTATAATCTTAATATTAAAGGATAAAGGACTACTATTTAAGTACTTATCCTTATATATACTAGAGATATAAAGGGGCTTAATAAAGCTACTAGATTTATAAGTATAAGAGCTAAATACTACTACTAAATATATAATTATAATAGTTAGAACTAGGATAATATAAACTTAAATCTTAAGATCTATATATAAAATTATTATAAGATAGTAAGCTTATAAGAAAAGGCTAAGATACTAGGTTTAATTATATAGAAATAATTCTATATAGTATATAGCCTATTACTAGAACCCTTAGCCCTAGAATTTATAATACTAGCTTTAAACCTTATTATAAGTAGGCTAGGAGATCTAATATATAATAAATTTATAGGTATTATTCAAAGAATTATACTAGTCCTTTATAATAATATTTTTATTCTAAAAGCCCTATTAACCTTCTTAGAGAAGTTATAAGTGTTTTAATTTCCCCTAGGTTAGGTTAGAATATAATTACTAGAGACTTACTTAAAATTATAGATAATATCTAAAGTAGCTTAAGCTTTAATAGTTATTCTAGTCCTTTTATAGTACTAGCTATTAATTAACTTTAGCGTCTAGTTTAAATATTAAGTAGTACTACTTTATTAATACCTAGATAAGCTTAAAGGACTTAATATAACTAAATTAATTATTTATTACTTTAATAAGATTATAAAAAGTAATAGCCTAGTTATAATAGCTTTAATAACCGTGTAAGATTAGCTTATACTCTAGGATTATATTATCTAAGGTTAATAAGCGTTTTAATTACTTATAAATACTTTATAATTTAAATAAAAGAAGGTACCTAAGAAAGCCTAGTAAACCTAAAGCTAAGTAAGCCGGAATTTATAAGAAGTTAATATTATAGGTATAAGTAATATAGAGAGTATAATTAGTAATATTATAAGTTAGATTAATATTAATAAAGAGGTCTCTACTAATTAATTAGAGTTAATAGAGGATAAAATATTAGTATTACTAAATATCTATATTATAGTTTATTTTATAGACTTAATTATAGAGTATAAGCTATTATAAAATATTAACGCTCTACCTAGTAAATAAATATATAAATTCTTTAAGGTAGCTATACTTTATATTAATTATTAAAAGGTCGAGTACTAACTTCTATTAAAATCTAGTATTTAGATTACTATTAGACTTACTTTATAAGGCGCTTTTAATATATTAGATCTAGTACTATCTTTTATAATCTTAACTCTTAAAGACTAATACCTTAATCTATTCTAGGACTTAGTCTTATTAACTATAAATTTACCTACTTTATAAGATAACTAGGATCTTAAAGAAGAATTATAATTTATTAGTAATACGAAGTATCTATATCCTCTTATATATAATTATATTAAAGAATCTTATACTTACTCTCTTAATCTTTTAATATATATAACTAAAGATACTTTAAATCCCTTTTATAAGTAATTAAAAATTATTATAATAAGTTATAAGATTATAATATAGTCTCTTAAGGTAAAGCCCCTTAATTAGTATTAATAATTTAGCTTTTTTAATTTATAAGTCTAATTAATTATATTATAAATCCTTTTTAACTTAATATTTATAGTGTTTTTAGTTATAAAGTCTTAATTTATAAGAATAACTATATTATACTTCTTAGAAGCTACTTTCTAATAAGTCTAGTATAGTAATATATAAGAATTAAATAGATCTTTTTATATAAGTTCCTTTAAGATAATTAATAAAGACTATTGATAATAGTAATAATTATATAAGCTTAAGGGGAGAAGGATAACTTATTTAACTTACTAATTCTACGGGCTTTATCTATAACTATAGTATCTCTAGTAGAGATAGTATTAAAAATAATATAAATAGTACTAATAGTAGTAATATAATATAATAGTAATAGTAATAGCTATAAAGAAGCTTTACTATAATATAACTAGGATATTAATTTCTTATAAGGATATTAACGGGTTATATATATAAGCTTCTAGGGAAAGTTATAAAGAAGCAGGGAATTTATAAGGATTAAAGAATAGATTAATAGAAAGATTATAATCTAAAATATAATTAGATTATAAGAAAAATATCTTAAAGTTAAGTCTTAATATATAAAATTTATAACTTAGTATATAAAACCTTAATTCTAGAAGTTTTTTTTTCTTTTAAAATTATCTTTCTAGTATTTAATAAGAAAGTTTAGATAGCTATATTAAATACTTTTATAGGTTAGTTATAAGTATTAAAGCTAATAAGTAGAGTAATAATAGTAGCTAGTAGCCTAATATATACGCCTGCGCCTAAGTAGGTAGGTCTACTAGCTTAAGCTACTAGTAGATTATAAGACCTCTAGTATCTAGTATATACTATTACTAAGATCTAGTTATAATTTAGTAGCTTATCCTCTAAAGCTACTAATACTTTAAGATCCTTTAATATCTTTTTATTACTTATAATTACTTTTAGAATTCTTTACTTTTAACCTAGATTATCTTAGCCTACCTTAACCTAACCTATTAATTCGTAGATTCTACTATTCTATTATAAGGTACCTAGTATTATATTAGTAGGGTATATACCTACCTATTATAATATATATACTACTAATAACCTTACTACTACTAACTTTTTCCTATTATAACCCTTAATTATCCCTAGCGCTAGCGCTAGGCCTCCCTATTATTCTCCCTATCTTCCTTAGACTCTTTATATTAGCTAGGCTTTCTCTTTTCCCTCTAATATTTCTATCTCTATTATTCTTCTCTATAATACTTTTACTCTAATTCCTATACTCTTTATACTCTATATTTAACTTTCTAACTTTTACTAATAGTAAAATTCTTATATTAGGATAGTATATCTAGCTATAAGAGATAGCGCCGGATATAGGAATAATAGTAGTATAATATTAATATTTATATTATATTATAACTAAGAACTATTTTAAGATATAGCTAAGTTAAATTTATTAGAGCGAATTAATTAAAGGCATTAGTAGTAGTATTAAAGGTTAGATATAATAAGGATATAAGAGAAAGTTAGATTAATAAGGATACTAGAGAAAGTTAGATTAGGTAGTATTATTAGAAAGTATAATTAGAAGATAACTTAAATATAAAGCTAGGAAGTAGGCTTAGGGATAATAGTAGGAATATAGACTAGCTAAGTAAGATAGTACTTAAGTAAGTTTACTAAGTTAATATATAAAGTACTAAGTATACTAACTAAATAAATTAAAGGTAAAGGGAATATTAATAAGGCTTATTAAGAAATATATTCTAAATCTTAAAGAGGTACGCGTAATAAGTAAGTATTAAAAAGGTACTTACTAACTTAATATAAAAAAAACTTAGAATATCTAATTTAAAGTAAAGTACCTAATTATTATAAGTCCTTATACTAACTTACTACTTATACGGCTTACTAATAATAGTATTAAATAAGATAGTATTTCTATAATATCTAGCCTCTCCTACCCCTCCTACTAGGTATATAATCCTCCTTAGCTATACTACTACTTCTAATATTATTTATAAGTATTTAATTACCTCTATAAATACCTCTAATAGTACTATAAAATAGTATAAGCGGGTAAGACTTAATTACCTACCTTATATTAAGTTAAAAGTAAGAGCTTAGAAGGATATTAGAGCTAGTTAAAGGACTAGTTTATAGTTATTAGCTATCTAATATATTAGTCTATAAATATTCTCTAGGGAATATAGCTTTTCTACTAAATTTATACTAATACTACTAGCGACTAGCCTCTATACTTAGTTACCCTCTCTTATTATAAATACCTTTTTAATAAAGTACTATTAATATACTTCTACCTCCTTATAATCCTCTTATCCTCTTTATAAACTTACTACTCTATCCTTACTAAGGTTATATACTAGAAAGGTTAAAGAAATACTAATTATATAATATTAATAATATCCCTACTAGTATTATAATATTAGGAGAGGGTTTCTAGGTATATATAACACTTAGACTACGGCGTAACCTAATTAGTAGGGTTACTAAGGAGGAGGATAGATAGGGTTAGTAGGATTAAGAAGAAGCGAGATTATAGGATTATAAAGAAGCTAGATTAGTTAGAGTTAATAGGATTATTAGGGTTAGTAGTATTATAGATTAGTTAGCTTAGTATACTACTTAATATATAAATATTATTTATATAGTATAATATCTATATATATACTAATTATACCTTAAAGTTTATACTAGTAGTCTTTAAAGCTATTAGGATATTTACCTTAAGTAAGCCTCCTCTTATTATCCCTATATTATTTTATAATTAAGAGATCTAAATATATTAATACTTTTAAATTAATTCTACTTTTAAATATTATTATATACTAATCTTTCTATTTAGCGTCCTTATCTAATTATAAGATCTTATAATAGTAAGATCTATAAATATAGTCCTTATTATATATAAATAATTATTTTATCTAATCTTATTTCTATAAGATCCTTTTATATTAAATAGCTTTATATATTCTAATATTTTCTAATAATAAAGTATATATATAAATCCTTAACTATAAATATCTTTATCTAGATAGTATATATATATACCCTTAGATACTTTATTTTAAAAAATCTATTAGTAGGAAGTATCTACTAGTATCCTCCCTATATTATTTATCCTACCCCCCTAGTACCCTAAAAGTAGACTAACCGCGTCGAGTTAGTACTTTAAACTTAAGTCAGGTACCCGACTTAAGTCTTGGCGATTTAATACTAAAATCTAGTACTAAGTACCTTAAGTTAGTACTAAGGTAGGTACTAAGTACCTCGAGTTAGTACCGAAGTATTAACTCGAATCGCTAAGACTTTTTTCTCTAGTAATATTTTCTATTTTAAGTAGTATTTCTTACTATATTTTCTATTTTTTTTTCTAATTATTATTATTATTATTACCTAGGGAATTCTTAAAAGTAAATAAGGTAATATAAAAAGGTAATGCATATCCCTAGGAAAATAACGACTATAATATTTATAATATTTTCTTTTTATAGTAATATTTACTATTATATATAGGATATATTACTATATTACTAAGTATTATTATTATTACTACCTAGGGAATCCTTAAAAGTAAATAAGGTAATACAAGAAGGTAATATATATCCCTAGGAAAATAACGATTGTAATATTAGGAATATTTTTAATTTATTATAATATTTCGTACTATATATAGGACTTACTAATAGACTACTAAGTATTATTATTATTACTAACTAGGTAATTCTTAATAGTAAATAAGATAATATAAAAAGATAATAGCTAACTAGCTATTCCTATAGAAATAATAACTATAATATTACTAACATTTTCTATTTATAGTAGTATTTACTATTATACTACTAAGTATTATTATTATTATTACCTAGCCTAGGCTAGGTAATTCTTTAAGGTAATATAAAAAGGTAATATATATCCCTAGGGAATTAGAAGGGATATTAAAATTCTAATTTAAAAAAAATCTATTTTTAGTATAAGGGTAACTCTAGAAAATTTTTAGGGTTCCTTACTATTTTATTAGGGGCTTAGCGTCTTAGTAATACCTTAGCGATTCAAGTTAGGTTAACCTAATTTACTAAGGTATCGAGGCCTTAGCGAGTCGGTATCGGAAGTAGGTACCGAGTATTTCGGTTGGTACTAAGACCCTAACCCGAGTATTCGGTCGGTACTAAATCTTAGTACCGAATCCCGACTCGACGGTTAGTCTACCTAAAAGTACCTAAGTACTTTACTTTTAAGGGCGCTAGGGGGTTGGAAGGGTAGCCTAGTAAAATGCGTTCGCCCGCGTAGTCGGGTTAGTTAGCTGCCGCCGCTTTACTTACCTACTACCTACCTTCACGTCACCTACCACGTACCTCTACTTACCGTTACGTACCTACTACGTAGGTACTATATTACGAGCAGGACTCAGTCTATATACTACGTACTAGCTAGTGTAGTTCTCGTTATAGTCAGGTGGATTACTAAGTGACCTAGGTAAACCACGTTAAGGTGGATTACTAGGTGACTTAGGTAAATTATATTCAGGTAGATTACGGAGTAATCTATATAAACTATACCTCTTAGCAGGATCTTATATATCTATATAGAAAGCGTGTATTCCTGCTTAAATAGGAGCTTTATACTTAACTTATATTATTAACCTAGATATCTCCTAGATATTAAATATAATACTCTACCTGTATTAGACTAGTTTAGTATAAAGCCTATTTACCCTAGTCCTTAATACTCCTCTCTACGAGATCTACCTAGACTCCGGAGTCTTCTAGTTAGGAGACGACGGGTCGTAACACTTTAAGTACCCTTAAGATAAGTACCTTAGGGTAAAGGGACCTTACCCTAAGTGAACGCGGTCTATAATAGTTAGTAATAGTAGAAGTTAAAGAAGGTATTAAAGTTACTAAACTAGACTTATATTATAACGATCGAGATAAACTTAAAGAGTAGTTAGTATAAATATAGCTATACTTCTCTTTTAATAAAGACGCTATTAGGCTAAAGAAATAACTACTATTTATAATAACTTATATAAGAGGACGGGCCTAGAGGTAGTCCGCCCTATTTCTTAAATAATATATAGAGGATCCTAACGACGATAATAATATCTCTATTAAGTTATAAATAGAGAGCCTAATACTCTTTTATAGAGAAATAAGACGAATGTTCGGACCTTCTAATAAAGTAAGCGTAGTAACGAGAGTTATCTAGCATTTAATATAAAAGAAGTCGGCGTCTAAGTACGTAATATAGTTCTAATAGTACTTTATAAGAACTAACTAGGATAATAACGCGCTGATAGTAATATATTAGAGAGGATTAAAACCTTAGGTAAAGAAGGAACTTATACGAGACGGAGCCGTTTATAATAACTTGAACTTATTAATAAGAGCCTCGACACGAGTTAATAACTAGATCTACGAGTTAGTAATAGAACTACGCTATAATATTAGAGTTTCCAGACTCGGTTATATAGGACTCTATTCTAGAGGAAGTTATAGAAAGAAACGATTCTTACGCGATCCTTATAGTCTAATACTAATAGAGTTAGACTTCACCGAGAAAAAGAAACCGTTTAGAGGTAAGAAATAGTAAGGGGGTAAGAAAGTAATAAATTACTATAGCTATAGTAAACCGGGCTATATCGCTAAAGACTATAGGTTAAAAAATATAGTAAAACGACCTTAGTTAAATATATTAGAAAGAGTTCTAGTTAGAAAGACTAAACCTTTAAAGGATTAATAAGAAACGGAGTACGACGACACCGAGCTAGATATAATTATAGATGATTTACTAGTCTTTATTAATCTACCTATTAACAGAGAATTATAATCTAGAGAAGAAGAATTACGCGAGGAAATAGCTAAGAAATAGAGAAATATCGTAAAGATTAAATAAAGGCTAGCGGATATTTATAAGTAACTTAAGGAATTAGACTCTAATAACGAATATAATAGTAGTTGTATTTAGAAGGGAAAACCCGAATAAAGCTAAGAAAGCGAGGATGATTCCGACTAGGAAAACCTTAGCTATACTTCTAAGAAAGAAGGTAATAAAGTAATATCTCGAGCTTTTATATTAAAAGATCTATAGATAAAACTCGAGGAACGGGTAGAGTTCTACTAAGAAAAAGTAGTAGGAGGACTTCTATAAAAGGAGTTTAGAAATGACTTAGTATATCTATAGCATAGAGTAATATACTAGTTAGCCTACGCTAATAAAACATATATAGTTTACTATTAAGTAAAGATAAACTTAGGAAAATCTATTAGAATCCGAATATATAGGAAAATTTAGTTAAGTTATAATAATATAAGTTATTATTAGCATTTAGTAACTAAAAGATTAAGGAAGTAGTTTCTAAACTATAACTAAAGATGGTATAGTAGTCTTTATAAGCACCTTAAGTATAACGGGTATATATTAGAGTACTATTTAGATGATTAGTATACCTATTTCTATAATAACTACAGGAAGTACATGTATATAAAAAGAACTACCGGATTCCTATCCTTTTCGGGAAAAGAGTAATCCCTTATACTAAGGGGAAGTATAAGGAGATTAATATCTTTACCCTAAAAACATATTAGTTATATTTAATAAACTACGTAATATATATAAATATACCGGTTAAAATAGATAGTTAGTAGACTATAGTAATAATAGATTCCGGGGTATCTAGAAACTTTATCTCCGAAGTACTAGTACGGTTAGTAGGCCTACTAACGCGGAGGAAGAAGGATTTATATAACTTACGAATAGCCGACGGGTTAACGCTATTAAAAGGAAGCGTAGATAAGGAGATAACCTCGCTACTATTTATAATTCAATGATACTATAAGGAAATATCCTTTAATATTATAAAGATAGCTACCTATTATATTATATTAGGCATGCCTTAGTTAGAAAAGTATAACCTAGTAATTAACTAGAGAAGAAAAGTACTTAAGTTTAAGCGAACTAGTAATATTACTAGATTCTAACCTATACGTCGATAGTAGATGACGGTGGATAAGAAATTAAACTAGAGAATAGTTAAGGTATATATTACCTTAATTTCAAATAAGGATAACCTTAAAATATAAGGATCCGACTTAATAGATACTAGTAGCGGTCCGCTAGGTTAATAAGTTAGAGTTCTTAAAGTAACTAATAGTACTCCTAATATCTTATAAGAGTATTAAAGATGGAAACGCCTCTTTATAAAAGAGATAATAGTAAAAGCTCTACTTAAATACTAACCTTAGGATTATAAGATTAAACTTAAACTAGGGAAGGAACTAACGTTTAGACCTATTTATACGTTATTTAAAAAGGAACTTATAATACTACGCGGGTACCTTAATAAGAACCTAAAAAAGGGATTTATTCGAGAATCTAAATTACTAGCAGGATATCCGATACTCTTCGTAAAGAAGAAAGACGGGTCGCTACGGCTATACGTAGATTATCGAAAGTTAAATAATATAATAATAAAGAATTATTACCCTCTACCTAATATTAGCGAGCTATAGGATCGGCTAGCTAAAGTAAAGATCTTTATAAAGTTAGATCTTAGGGGGGTATATAACTTAATTTAAATAAAAGAAGGTAATAAATAGAAAATAGTATTTAGGACTCGATATAGATATTACAAGTACCTAGTTATACCGTTTAGCCTTACTAACGTACTAGTAACCTGCTAGGCATTAGTTAATAATGTTATACGAGCTTATTTAGATCTTATAACGATCGTATACCTCGACGACATATTAATCTACTCTAAAACTCTTGAGGAACACGTCCTTTATATACAAGATGTATTAACATGCTTATTATAAGCTAGACTCCTCTTAAAACTAGAGAAATACGAGTTTTATAAGATCTTAGTTAAGTTCTTAGGGTTTATAATAATAACTAAAGGCGTTCGTATAAGCCCTAAGAAGATTCAGGCTATATAAGAATGGCTTATACCACATAATATTAAATTAGTATAAGGGTTTCTAGGATTCGCTAACTTTAATAGACGTTTCATAGAAGGCTACTCTAAGAAGGCCCTGCTACTAATAGAAATCACTAAAAAAGATAAGGGATTTTGATAGGATACTAATTAGAAGAAAGCATTTAATGAACTTAAATAAGCCTATATAGATCCTCTAGTACTCTATACGTTTTATAACGGAGAACTAGCGCGTATTAAGATAGATGCCTCGGACCTTATAATTAGAGCATGCCTCTGTTAATAGAAAGACGGCAAGTAGTACCTAGTAGTATATTACTCACGCAAGATGTCGCTAGTAGAATAGAACTATAATATACACGACAAGGAGCTTTTAGTAGTCGTCTATTCTCTATAGTATTAGAGAGTATATACTGAAAGCTATTTAGAACTAACTATCTTTACTAATTATAAGAACTTAGTAGGCTTTATAACTACTAAAGAATTAAATCGACGATAAGTTTAATAGTCTAAACTCCTTAGATAGTACAAGTTTAAAATTTAGTACACCCTAGGAAAAGATAATAGACGAGTAGACGCTTTAAGTAGACGATCTAACTATATATAAATAAAAGATATTATAACTTAACCCATCTTAAAATAAGAGAACAATAGATTATTAGTACTAGTAAGGAATCTAGCTACGATTATACGAGTTACGACATATATAATTCCCGATTTAAAGGAAGCATATAAAGAAGACAGCCTAGCCGGACAACTTAGGAAGGAATAGCCTAACCGGGACCTGTTACTATATAAATAAAAGCTATACTTACTACCGAAAGTAATAGAAGAGGTGATTAGGGATTACTATAATAATCCTTTGCTAGGATATCTAGGAGTATCTAAAACATTGGAACTCATTCAGAGAATATACGCTGCGCTAAACCTGCGAGCGTTAGTCGAATAATATATTAAAGAATGTATATATTACTAGTAGAACAAGTCTATAAGACATGCTAAATACGGATAGATTTAGTTTACCGAAGTTCTAGATACACCGTAGAAAGATATTACGATGGACTTTATTATAAAACTACCTAGGTTAGTTAACCCGGTAACTAATAATAAGTACGACTTAATAATAGTTATTATTAATAAACTTACTAAGTACGCTATTATAATCCTATATAAAGAATCCTATAATGCTAGTTAGCTTAGATTCATTTTATTAGATAGACTAATTAGAGATTATAGCATACCTGAATCGATTACTTTAGATAGAGATAAACTCTTTACTTCGAATTATTAGAAGACTTTAGTCGCGTTAATTAAAACTAAACTACGAATATTAATAGCCTATTACCCTTAAACGGATAGATAGACTAAACGTACTAACTAGATGATAGAAGTATACCTTAGGTACTACGTTAATAAAAGATAAAACAATTAGGTTACGTTACTCCTAATAGTATAATTAGTATATAATAATAAATGATCGGATATAATAAGGCTATTACCGTTTTTTATAAACTACGGTCGATATATAAATTTATTCCTAGATCCTTAATAAGGACTAGATACCGAGAAAGCCTTAGTATTAGCATCTAATATAAAAAGCCTATATAAGGATATATAGTATAAGATTAGCGAGGCTAATACTACTACGGAAAAGTTAGTAAATAAGAAAAGAAAATTAGGTCCTTAGCTAAAGAAGGGGGATAAAGTATACCTCCTTATAAAAAATTTAAAAGGTATAAGACTAAGTAGGAAACTGGACTATATTAAAGTCGGACCATTTTTAGTTATTAGAGATAAAGGACCTGTCAACTATGAGTTATAGCTTCCATCCGACGCTAAAATCCACCTAGTATTCTATATCTCGATATTAGAACCAGTAGACCCTAATACACCCTTACAGGAAACCTTCTATTTTGAAATAGAAGAAGAAAATGAATTCGAAGCCGAAAGAATTCTGTCGCAGAAAGGTCAGAGTTACCTAGTGAAGTGGAAAGGGTATGAGGACTCGGAGAATACCTGGGAGCCGGTCAAGAACCTTGGGAACTGCCAGAACCTCCTACACCAATTCCACCAACGTCGACAAGACCAGACCAGTCGAAATCAGTAGGGATTTCAACTTGCTCCGAAGAAACGTCAAAGAGGAAGTCGTCGGGATTAAGGCCCTGTGCCTTCTCATCCGCTTCCACCTCCTCTATGTTTCTAAGTTCACCTTCAACCAGTTCCAACTCTTTGCTCTCTAGGGCGGTGACTTCTGCCTGAAGGCGAGTGAAGCGGGCTAAAGCCTCCTTGGCTTCCGCCGACTTCTCTTTCTTTTGTTGGCGTATGCGGGCCCACGTCGATGGAGAGAAGGGCGCAAGATTACAGCTGCGACCCTTGCGGGCGCATTCGATACATCGATCCGAAGTACTACCGAGCTTGTACTTCTCGGACGTGTGGGACTTTTCGCAGTTCTTGCAAACACGCATTGGAGGAGAAGGGACAAATGAATCCGCTAACACCCGACGACGGTATACTAATAAGAGTCGATGTCTATCAGCAGGCATGATGTTGTAAGAGTTTTCGGGACGAAAACTAATGAGGGGGAACCTAATGTTACGAGCAGGACTCAGTCCATATACTACGCACTAGCCAGTGCAGTTCTCGTCACAGTCAGGTGGATCACTGAGTGACCCAGGTGAACCACGTTAAGGTGGATCACTGGGTGACCCAGGTAAACCACATTCGGGTGGATCACGGAGTGATCCACACGAACCATACCTCTTGGCAGGATCTCATATATCTATATAGAAAGCGTGTATTCCTGCTTAGATAGGAGCTTCGTGCTCAACTTATATTATTAACCTAGATATCTCCTAGATACTAAATATAATACTCCACCTGTATTAGACCAGTTTAGTACGAAGCCTGTTTACCCTAGTCCTTAACACTCCTCTCTACGAGATCCACCTAGACTCCGGAGTCTTCTAGTTAGGAGACGACGGGTCGTAACATACTACTCGCTTCTACCGTCTAGACATCCTGTTCTAGTAACTCTTAGTAGATCCTACGAGCTCGAATTTATTAACTTTAGACGGCGAACCCTAGTAAAATAGATAGGGACTAGAGCTAGCCTAGGTATAAAACTAGATATAGAGACGAGGCTATATCCTTTCCCTTATATTTTCCTATAAAGCTTAGCCTATTACCCTTATTCTTTCTATTTCTTCTTCTTATTTATCTACCTAGTCCTTATAATTTTACCTCTTATCTTATAATACGCCTTTAACGGGCCTTCTTTACTTCTTATAAGACCTTTATAGAACCTAGGCGCTCTCTCCTTATCTATCTCTTCTTTTCCTCTACTCTCCCTTATATTTAAACTATTCTCCTTATTCTAGCTACTCTAGCTATTATTAGTTATACTAAAGAAGAAGTTTCTAGAGGATTTCTTCTAGTAAGCTTGTAAGAAAGGTTTTAATAGTAATAAAGCTATTATTAATAGTTTTATTATTAAGAAATACCTTAAATCTAAGACTAAAAAAACTACGCGCGAGTATTATACCTCTAGAATAGATAGGTTTATTATACTAATCCCTTACTATTTTTATAAGAAGCCTATTTACCTAATACTATCCTACTTTAAATAGATACGTCTAAGACTACCCTAGTATTAATCCGTATAACTTAGAGACCTTAAAAGATTTTATAAGGGAGATTATATATAGGATTAATAGTAGTTATAATAATCTTATAACTAGTAAAAAAACCGTCCTCTTAGATCGGGGATATAGTGAGATAAAAGGGTTTGTTCAAGCTGCTTCCATCGTGAGACTTTGTTCTAGTCAGATGAAGAAGATCCATACAGTGACCTTGTCCTCTCTGAGAGAGAGCCCGCACACATCTCGCAATACGATTCTCAAGACGTCCCTTAGTCCCTCTGATTTGATATCAATGTAGAATACCTGTTCGAAGGTCTGTTTGTCTGCATTTTCGATCTCAGCGCCAAGATATTGCCAGCGTTTCATCGACCTACCGGTTCGAGCGCGAACAACAAAGACATACTCGTCTAGGGCCGTCACCGCTTCTGGCAGCGCAGCCGAATCCACGATCATGTACTTGGATGTACCCTCGTCCCATCTGAACGGGGGAGATTAGGAAAATCGTGACCACTGAGCAAGGGACATACACTTCGTCGACCAGCTTATACTCCGGCTTAGAGGCTCGAATCTTTGGTTTCTCAGCTTCAACGTGCTTCGTGGGCTCAAGCTTGGCTTTGCAACATTCGACACATCCTTCAAGACGTCCTTGAGGAACTTTCATTCAATTTTGACCTCCAGTCCCTGATGCAGCACCGATTGAGACTGGATACCGTCTTTGCCAGAGTTACTGGACGCCAAGTGGATCACCAAGGGCCTTGCGTAGAGCACCTCTCGGTGAGGATCTTAATCGTCTGTTGTTAGGTCCATCTTCTACTTCTATTCGCGAACGCTCACTGCACTGGCTGCGTACCCTGGAATGATTGATATGCAGAGCACTTCCCGAGGTCTTAGTCTCTGCTCTAGCCGCACGAGCTGGTAATGTAGTACGTTCCCGACTCTACACAGGCAATAAGTATCTTTTAGACCTTGTGGTTCCAGCGTGATCATCTGGTGATCCCCAGTGGGCTATATAACTAGGATACCATGTACTCTCCAAATGTTCAATCCCATATGCTCCTCTATTGCTCCAAGCGACTCCTACGCTTTCGAGTCTCATTAAGCGCGAAATATAGCGACACAATTATGCCCGCCCCGCTCAGTCCAATCGCAGAATACCACGCTCCGCGATATCCTTTCAGTATGTCCGACGGAGTCTTTCCGCCGTTGTTGATATACACCTCCACCGTCCCTGCAATGCCCAGCCCGATAGCGATCGAGTAGTTGACCACAGTATTGACCAGAGACGCGCCGATCCCCTGGTGCTCTTCCGACACATGATCACTGAGAAGGATCGTGGCAGCCGGGAAACTCATGTCCATTCCCCAAGGAGTGATGATAAGGCTTATGAATGTTTGCTTCCAGTAGATTTGGTGGACTGGCATGGTAGCCAAGAGGATGTTGCCGACGCAGAATGCGGTCATAGATATACACATGATATACGATGTGGTCAATCGACTAATCAAGAAACCCGTCGTAACGGCTGCCGCGAGGCCGGATGGTCCCACTGTTGACATTTGCGCCGCCGAATTGAGGGGTGTCTGATGTCGAAGCTCTGTCCAGAATTGCCAGAGATAGAAGATCCAGATACCGAAACTGGCCCACCCGAGGGCCACGCATGCGAGTACACCGCCTACTTTTCCGGATAAGGCCTCCAAGGGTACCAAAGGCTGCGCGACTTTCCGCTCGATAAAGAAGAAGGCGGCGAAGAATAGAAGGCCGAGAATGAGTAAGATATAGACAAAGGGCATACTCCACCCCACCACCGGCCCCTGGTTCCACGCAGCATTAAACAGCACCAGCGCCGCAATCCCCGTAAAGCTCCCAGCCCAGTCGAACTGATTCCCCCGCGCAGGCTTCATCTGTACCGGAGCCGTAGGAATGACAAAATAACCGATGACAGCACAAACACAGCAGGCGATGGCCATACACCAAAATGCCCACGGCCACCAAGCAAGTTGTCCAAGCAAGCTACTAAATGTCGCCCCTAGTAATCCACCATTCGGCGCCGTCGCCCCAAACAGCGCAAACACCATCTCCTTCCTGCGTCCAGGTGGATACGTACGCCCCAAAATTGCCAACGCATTCGGCACTAACATCGCGCTCCCGACCCCTTGTCCCGCGCGACAAACATCGAAGAAGATCTCGTTCTTCGCATACACGCTAATGCCAGCGATCAAAGACCACACACCGAGCCAGAGGAATCCGAGGGTGAAAAGACGTTTATGCCCGTAGATGTCGCCGAGGCGGCCGGCAAGCAGGATGAAGGTGCCGAAGGTTAGGGAGTAGGAGGCTGCGAACCAAGAGAGGGGGCCAGGGTTTGTGACGCCAAAGCTGGAACCGATGATGTGGAGGGGGCCTATGACTTGCGTGAAGCCGCCTTGGGCGAGGAGTTGTGACGTACAGATTATGGCGACGAAAGCAATTTCGTGGGGAAGGGAGAAGGGCGGTTTGAGGGGGCCTTTTTCTTTTGTCTCTGGGGAGGCTGAGGCACCGGACTCCGTGTCATCTCTGGCATTCGGGTCCATGGGGGGTGTTTCCAATTCTCCAGGTTGGACGGCGGGAGAATCTCCACTGGGCTCTCCTGGGGGGATTGCCCAAGCTTCCCGAATGGGTACCGGCATCATTGGCATTGGCGCTCTCCCGGATCTCTACCAATTTGCCAGGTTGAATGATAGTAGCCTGTTGCTCTTGTGACATTTCCGCACGTCCGGAAGCGATGTCATCTCGTATTTTGACCATGATGTGTAGAAATCGGGAACATGCGGCAACTGACAGAAGAAGAGTCAAGCTCTTGGAAAATCATAATGACGTAGTGCTGATCAATACTATATAAGTGACTGGAAGGGAATCAACGGATGCTTACAAAGACAACGCTCGGACTTCTGAATACCGAATACCATGAATGATAAAGCAGTTTTGATGTTGTGGAATGCTTCCGTTGCCAGCAACAGATACTGAGAAGATCATGTGACCTTCCCTAGACTTAGGACTCTCTCTCATGTTTTTCTTTGCCAAGGTGACGGATATCTGCCCAGCCTCACCCCCCGCCGAGCCTAGGGTGATCGCCGCTCTACGCTCGCGCGAGGGTCGCGCGACTTGGTGACTTTGGGGTGATCCGGGTGACTTGCGCCCTTCCTTGGTAGAAGGGTTCACCCTTCTGGTCTAAACTTACTTCTGGTCTAACCCTAAGCGGCTAGCGGGCCGGAGCTTTCGAAACTCCATGCTCCTAGGTCTAGCTCTAGGGTACCCTTAAGCCTAATAATATTCGTTTCTATAAGTCTTTAACTAGCCTTATTATATTAATTATAACACTATAAGAACTATTAGGCCTAAGGTACTCTATAATATTTATTGCGAAAATAAGTTGAAAAAGTTGGTCGTTGTGGAACTACAGGGCGTGGACCAGAAGTAAGTTTGGACCAGAAGGGGGTGAACCCTTCTACCGTCTCGCTATTTCTGGGTGAAAGCATCCCTCTATCTTGAGTTTGCAGAATGGAACAGGCATGATACTTCACACTTCAGGGGTCGAATCTGAGTGAAGGAACTACTGTGCCCCAGACACGTAGAATCGAGTCGTAGTTGAGGTGATGGCCTTGAGCTGCAGGCAGCCGAGAACGTAGCAAACTTCAACAATTACCCCGCAACTATCTTCTACCATATGTACTTCTTCGACAGGGAACTATCCTCATCCATGTGACATATATACATACTACGCGAAAATACAGCTTTGAAATCCCAACGACTTGTCAAGTCATGGAAGGTCAAGATAAGAGGTACTACCATACATTACGATTGGTAAGAATTGATTCAAAGCTGATTGACGGAATGTAGTATATACGCCTCGATGCCATTCAAATTCATCGTCAACAGCCATCCGTTATATATCCATGCCGATCTCGTGTCGCATCACTCCAAGCCGCTTGACCGTCTCATGAATGGTCATATGGCGGAGGCTCAGCAAGGATATGCAGTCTTTGAAGACGTTGATGCAAAAACTTTTGCACTCTTTATCCAATGGGCATACAGCGGCTTTTACTCGGCTCCTGATTTCGACACAGTCACTACTAGATTGTCCTGTGAGGAACCCAGTACAGACGGGGACGCCGCGATTGATTGGCTACCAGCAGCCTATGAAGACAAGCCCGCTGAAGAGGTAATGCCGGTCGAAGAAGATTCTTACCTCCATGGCTATTCATTCGGTGGCAGTCATAATTCTAAGAGGGCCAGCAAGATGAAGGGCAAACTTTCGTACAACAACGAGCCGACCACTAAAAATTCCTCAAAAGATGTTCTCAAGGATTCGTTCGTCTTCGCCGACAAGTATCAAATTGATTCGCTGAAGTTATTGGCCCTCGAAGAACTCCAGATCACGCTTGCGAAATTCACCCTCTATAGCGAACGCACTGGTGACATCGTCGAGCTATTGCGCTACATCTATGCGAATTCCGGAGAATCTGTGCCTGGCGTGGAGGACTTGCGGACACTGACGACGCATTATGTTGGCTATGAGATGGATATGTTGATGAGAGATGAGAATTTCAAAGCGTTGATGATTGAAGATGGAGGACCACTGCTCCGCGACTTTATGGGCATGGTCAGGAAGAGGATATTATGACGGAAGTTCGTCAACTCGCAAGTATCAATCAACCGACTAGTGAATTGTAAGTTAAACTTTAATTACCTTTGTGTCATTTTAAAACACAGACACTGATCGGGCTTGTTAAGTGTACCATGGGATGATGACCGCTGCCCTGCAAAGGACCTATCGTACTCTCAGAATTACTCAATATAGTTACACTCAGCATAACACTACCTCGACCTGATAAGGCTACAGCAATGTATAGACAATCCTACGATACGCCTTGTTTAGACTCTATTGTGGATTCTGCTGATCCTGCCTCGAGCCAAGACCATTCCTCTTCCCTTCGCTAGCACTCAACCCAACCGGAGAGAGGAAACATTACGGCGGGGTTCGACCCTTTGACGAAGAGCAATTCAAAGCCATCAGCACAAATGATATATTTTTAGTATACTTATAACACACTTGGACAATACAGGCTATATCATGTCTAACCAGATCAATGAACCGATGATGATAATTTGGAGTAACGAGGAGCCAAATTCGTTTGCCGATTTAGCACGCCTCGTCACCCTTCCAACGCAGAAGCAGCTGGACAATCGGTCTTTGTATATCGTGTTCCTTCGAAGTGCGTGATACTGTATAGATTATCCGGAACGACTTACTCCTTGATATATCAGTGGGAGCATGCTTGAACAAACTTTGCGCCCACAACCTCGGTCCGCGAAAATGTCAAAGTTACGTTGCACAACAAGTCGGACAATCCGGAGACGTCGCAGCTTTCGCGCTAAGTAAACCCCTGGCGGCCTTGTCTACTTTCCAAGTACATACTCGAGCTCGTACTACTGTTAGGGGAGGTACATCTCTGAAACGGGAAGCTAAGGGAAGCCCTAGAATTGTTTTGTAATACGCAATATTACTAATCTATGGCTTGCAATAGCAGATATCATTGAAAACATAGGCCAAAACGTCTATTCTCGATTCGATATATACGCCTTGGCAAATCTCCCTCCATGTCCATCAACGAGATCACATTCGGATTCCGTCACACCTTCGCACACCCTGAGCCATGTATTACACGATATCTGAGCCGCTCATATTCCCTGCCGAAAGCCCAGTTTCCTCGCTAACACTACCATACATAAAGGTAGTCGTCTGTATACCTTCATCACTAACGATATCAACCTTGATCCATCTAGTCTCGTCAGTGGTAGGTGGGAACTCCTTCCGCTTATCTTTCTGGTGATAGAAAAGGACAAGGATTGCGGCCAGGAGGACTGTGATGAAGATTATGTACAGGGGTATTAGATCAGTGTCTGTAAAGTGGTAAGTCAACTTTGTAAGATATGAGGGGTGGGAGCCTTGACGGACTACTTCTGATGGAGTGGCTTGCGCGTTCTGCGTTGGGGATTGTCTTGACTGGAAAGGGGTGTGGAGAAGGGGTGAGGGCCGAGTTCATTTCGTTGCGGTATGGGGATATTGATGGTGTGGCTTGCGCTTTGGGAGGGTGGATCAAGATTGATTGAGTGAGTTGACGGAGGGTGAGCTACTTAGAGAGGGTTGAGTATCTGGGTGAACGCAATAGAGGGTGGAAAGATGAACTTGGCCAGGACTGAAGGCTTTCCTTACTCTGTAAGGAAGGCTTGCATGGTGAGAATAGGAGGCAGACTTTGATGAATACAGCATGAGCACAAATATAGTGCCCGGACAAGATTTATTTCGGGACTGGGTTCCCAATATGTTGCGTTTGAGGTAACGTGCGGATGAGATAAATCCGTAACATTGTGATTTGATGCTTCTATTCTAGGACAGCAGAAGGGTTCAAGATATGACCTGCGTAATATGAACGATTCGAGATACTGACCGGACCCTGTTCTTTTTTTGAGTTCAGTATGATCTTCGCAAACTGGAATTCCTTACGTGGGTCTCCTCTACAGCCATGGCCAATCTCCAATGGCATCTAGTAGGAGCGGCTACTCCCCACACCGTTAGGTCACAGCTTCTGGTATTAGCAATGTGATTGTTCGGCCAGTAGTCGGTGTACTCACTTCAAATATCACCTATGTGACAAAAAGCATCGAATCTGGTCCCTATCGATCACAAAATCAATGTCGAGCTTACGAGACTCATATTATCATGCTCATCTCGCAGATTCCATGATAAGTAGTCTAGAATAAGTGGCTAGGATAGCTGGAAAGTACCTACAATTGCTTGACGTCTTCAAATTTGAGTGTAGAGATAGCCGAAGACTTCCCTTGTCGAGTTGGTTGGTGAACGGGCTAGGTATGCGAATGTATATTCTTGTGGAGATTACAGGTCAAGAGTCGTGGATAGTCCACGAACGCAAGCTTCTCCAAGTGGTAATTCGTGATTGAGTATGCATGATTTGGTCTGATTGCAACTCGATCTGTTAGGTTGCGCTATTGAACATTAGGCAAGAAGTGATATTCGTGACGATACTGGGACCCAAGGCGAAACATTCGAATTCTAGGCGATCGGACAGACGTCAGTGCAATGGCTCTACAACGAACCGAACGATCCACGGGCAGGCCGATCGTAGGAGTAGCCAGATATGAGGTCTGTTGATATCCATTATTGTGACGAAGCCTCATGTGAGGAAGTCCAGACCCAAGGCTGGCAAGAGCTGAACGATCATAAAGGTTATCATGTCGAATTGGAGAAAATTTACGGTGCCGTACCTAGGGACGGAGATAAACGCAGATGAAATCATATTCTTTAGGAGCAACATGTCAAGCTATAGAAGTCAATAATAATGTCTCTTGTTTCTTCTGAAATCATGAAAAGTGTATCTGGTCCGACGTGAAGATACAGGAGTCTTTCATTATATTGGCATTGTAATGAACATGGTGACAGCCAAGTACATAAGATCAAATCGGGAACGAAAAAAAGATGTTTCTACACTTGAAGCTAGTTCCATCTCGAGCCATCCTACCTTATTCGGCTGCAGAATGGACAAGCCTATGCTGCAGGCCCACTTAGCAACATGGTAGACCTTTGTGTGAGGACGAAAAGTTTTCCTGCATAATCTTTGCGCACATGTTTGACTCTTATCAGTATAAATCTCATGACCCTCGTACATACTATACTCTAATTTAGCCTTATTATTTTGGGATTATGACAGGTTGTAGAATTGGTGGAGCCGTTTCTCGCATTTATTCTCAAGCGATGGCTAGAATAGAGGTGTAGCTCTCCATACCGGAGTCCTACTTAGTTGAGTAGCTCAGCCAAATGGCACACTGGAAGGTGCGGATACAAGAGAATGCAATAGCCTTACTAGTATACACTGGTCTTCAACGGTCAACAGTATCTGAGAATTGGCGAAGTATTAACGCTTAGAACTAACATCTGAGCGGAAGTCTTCCGCTTTGTAAACATAGAATAGCAACAAGGAGTTGCCCGCAACTAATAGTACTTAGCATAGGAGCATGCTTTCCTTTACATTCCCTCTTCGATGGCATACAGTACATATATGAGTAGCTGCAGTAATGGGTATCCCAGGGTAAATTCGCCTCATGCTCACACAGGCTTACGCTGAGACGCTCGGAGTATATACAAACAGATCGGTCCAGGCGAAAGGGTCGCTCTTTCCAAGCTCGCATGTGAGCACCTCGAGAACACCGGTAGACGTTTTCGTATAGCAATCGACATATCGATCTGGAGCTTCCAGATTCAGTCTGGGCAAGGCGGGCGAAATCCGGCTCTCCGAACGCTCTACTATCGCCTCCTACGTCTTCTCGCCCTTGCTATACAGCCGTTGTTCGTCTTTGATGGCCCACATAAGCCACTGTTCAAGAGAGGGAAGAAGATACCATCGGGCGCAGCAAGTCTTCCAGATTTTCTGACCAAAGAGCTATTGAAGCGCTTCGGCTTTCCATACCATACTGCGCCGGGAGAGGCGGAAGCAGAGTGTGCGCTCTTGCAGAAGGAAGGGCTCGTCGACGCTGTTCTGAGTGAAGATGTGGATACACTCATGTTCGGCTGCGGCGTGAGTCTGCGAAACTGAACAGCTGAGGGAGCCAGAGGCAACAAGAGCCCAACGCATGTCAATGTCTACAATGCAGAAGTTACGAAAGTTACGGCAGGATTCGATAGTGAAGGGATGATACTGGTCGCATTGATGAGTGGTGGAGACTATATACCGGCTGGTATTCCGGGTTGTGGTCCGAAAATAGCTTGCGAGGCTGCCAAAGCTGGCTTTGGGCGAGATCTGTGCAGTCTTGCAGGAGGGGATGTGGACGGCTTCAGTAAATGGAGGAAAAGGCTGCAGATGGAATTGCAGACGAACGAGAGCAAGGTGTTCCGGCAAAAACACAAAGCTATGACGATACCAGAGAACTTCCCTGATATGACAGTCTTGGGATATTATGTGCGTCCAGCAGTCTCATCCATAGAAAAGGTCAAGAGGTTGAAGGAAGAAGTCACTTGGGATGAGGGAGTTAAAATCTCCGAATTACGTTTATTTGTAGCTGAAGCCTTCAATTGGCCCTTTCTCATCGGCGCGAAAAAGTTCATCCGAGGTCTTGCTCCAGCTTTACTAGCTCACCAGCTTGTTCAGAGAAGCATGTTGAGCATTGGAGATGAGCAAAGCCTCGAAGCCAAGGAGTTATCCGAGTCTCGAGTCATAAAAGCTATCTGTGGCCGGCGTTCTCACTGGAACACAGATGGAACCCCCGAATTGAGAACTGCGTATATCCCGAATGACATCGTTGGTATTGATTTGAGTGCAGAGGAAAACGAGGATGTTGAAACTTACGGTCAGGATGGATTTGATAACGAGCGGTCAGCTTCTGATGGGGAAGATGCAAGAGATCGGTCAAGAAGTCCAACTAAAAGGTGTGGGCCGTCAACCTACGATCCTACTGAGGTCGAGAAGATCTGGGTGCTGGAAACCTATGTGAAGTTGGGAGTGCCATTGCTGGTCGAGACCTGGGAGGAAGACTCGAGGAATCCAAAGAAGTTCGCGTCGAGAAAGGCGCGTGAGAAGAAAGTTCTGTCCAAAGCGAAAGCTGGTACGGCCGTTGGAGCAATGGATCAATTCGTCAAGACCTCGAAGCCTGGTGTGCATAAGCCTCCTGCCAGCAAGGACCCGGTCAAGCAATTACTGAATACTTCATTGCCTCCTGTCTTCTTTGCGCCAGCTACCGTAGGAATACCGCGCAGTCCGCAGAAAGAAACGTCATCCGAGGGCGCTGATCCTTTGATGCAGAAGGAAGAGGATACAGCAATCACAAAAGTTTAGAACCAACAGACCGAAGACAAGGGAAAAACCTGGTCCAAGCCAAATACCGTCATCGTCACCAAATGACAGCCCTAAAAACCCCTGGACACTGTCCAAACGACCGACTGATACTCTAAGATTCAAATCGCCCACAAGATACTCCGCACTCGGAATCTACGCACCAGGCGATCCCGAGTCCTACGACGAACCTCGCCAGCCGCCAGGCGCACAAAACGAAAAACCCCCAACCCTCGCCTCACCACCCGCATCGCCCACCCCACAAAAGAAAAGACGTTCAAGACCCACCACACCCATCTCCGACGCCGAAAACGACGAGCAGCCCAGCCACCCCACCATGAAAAACAGCAGTCAAACCACCCCGCGAAAGAATACCGGCCTCGCCACCCCCAGCACGCGAAACTCGGCAAAGCCGTCACCAAGGAAGAAGCGCAGCCCGCTGGAAATGGCCAACGAATTGTATCTAGCCGGACAACTGAAGACGCCTATTTCTAATCGAAAGGAAAGAGATATCGACGATTTAGCCACTGGAGATATAGAGCAATTGACAGCGAAGAAAGTAAATCGGAAGATTGATTTCGCTGACTCCCCGAACACAACCACAGGAGATTCTTCCGTGTCAGATACCTCCTCCTTACCCTCGCCGTCGACTTTGCTCTCGCCACCAGATTCCAAGCCTGCGAAGATAATGGCTGGGGAACCCATATCTCCTTCAGATAGAAGACGAGCTTCGCCATGCAAACAAGCGAAAGTTAGGCGATTCGTAGCGCTTAGGGAAAGCTTGGAAGGGGCATGGAAGCTTTTGGAGCCGTGGGAAGTGGAGGCGTGGGCTGCGAGGAAGGGGGTTTTTGGTGGGGTTGAGGTTTTGGATTTGACTGGGGATTAGCGTGGATGGATGGATGGATGAGGTTTTGGATAGCCGATTTATTATATAGTATCCTATTTATTTAGATGCTGCGGCATCTGCACCCTCAATACCCACCCTCCTAAACCCCTGCTCCCTCATCTCCACACTCATCTCGAAACCCTTCCTCTTCGCAAACCGGGCATTGATGGCCTCCACACTCTCCATCCTAGGTTTCTCCATGACGGGAATATATCGCCCAGCAAGCCTCGGTCCGTCTCCACCTTGAAACACTTTCTGGCTTCTACTTTCCCCTACCCTACCATGTGGCGCTTCTTCATCACCGCTCTCCTCTACTCTCTTACGACCCTGAGAAGTCACAACATCCAATAAACTCCCCGCCAGCACCTCGTCCATCTTCCTCCCCCTCCACACACGCCACACATCATCCACCAACCCTCCCTTCCCACCCACACCCTCAGCATATACCCATTGTAGCGCATCCTCTCTCTTCCCACTGCCTTCGGCCGGAAAGATGCAATCCCATAAGACCAAGGGCGCGTCGTCTGCCATTTCGTATTGGGGCTTGCAAGGCGTTTTCTGCACGTCGAGGAGGGTGTCGATGAGGGAGGGGGGCTCGAGACCTTGGCCGATGAGGAAGAGGATGGCGGTCATGTGGCGGACTTGGTGCCAGAGGAAGGCGGAGCCGTGGAGCGTGAAGGCGTAGATTTTTGGGGTGGAGAGTTGTGTTGGAGGTGAGGGGTCGGTATCTGGGCTAGGGTTTTTGGAGGTAGAGGAGCTGATTGTGTCTGTGGTGTTGGGTAGACTTTGGCTGGGTTTGAGGAGCTGGATGTCGACGTGGAAGATTCGCCGCTCGAAGTTCTCGATTTGTTTGCTTGCGTCGATTTTGCAGAAGTTGCGGAAATCGTGCAGGCCGACGAATTTATGGGCGGCGACACGCATGGCGTCGATGTCGAGCCGTCCCTCTGTTCTGCGTTGTTGTTTGGGAATGACTGTCTTTGCGTCTTGTTTGGTGGGTAGGGTGGGAGTCCCTGCTCTGGGTGCGAAAGCGGGCTGAGTGAAGAAGTAGCGGTATTGACGCTCTTTGCACGAGAAGCGGGCTGAAAAGTCGGGATGTGGATCCGGACACCATGCTAGAATACGGATGTCTGGGGGAAGGAGACGATTGAGGATTTGGCAATAGGGTAGTTCATCCTTGACATGATGGAAAGATGAGGATTCCAGATTTGAGTCCATCGTTGGGGATGTGGGTGTAGTCTGCCCACTTTTGGCTGCATCGCTCGCTGGATTGAGACACGGGGAAACAACCTCCGCATGCTGCGACTCCTGAGCCTCTCCATTATCCCCGGCATCTAAGACCACCTCTTTTGAGGGTACAGTCTGCTCTTGAGTACGAGACCTATTGCTTCTCACGCGGATCCCCACAACTTGTCCAAATGCACTGACCCCCTTGTCCGTCCTGCCACACTTCGAGTATTCACATCCGTCCCAATTGGGCTCTCCAGCTTCGAGAAGAGGGTTCGGCGTCGGAAAGACCAGCCTTGCTTTGTTCAACGCCTTCCAGAGCTCTTCCTCGACCGTTGGCAGCGGTGTCCTGTTGTTGGGATGAAATTCGAGACCGTTGTAGCGCTGACCGAGGTAGGCGAACTTCAGGGCTATAAGGCGAGTGGAGTATTTAGAGGCATCGAATTCGCGATTGACTCGAACGTTTCTAGGCTTGCAGACTGGGGCTGGTTGTTGGGCGGACCTCGTTCTGCCTACTCAATTAGAGTCTGCTGTAGGAATCTGGATGGTCATCGTGCCTTATTTTCTGGGCCTGCAGCTGTTGCTCGAGGAACGCAATACGACTGATCAGCTCATGGGTACTCCGTTCTGAGTAGTCTGGTTGCTGCTCCATGGTGTAGATATATCTAAGACCTTTCATTGAGGAGATGATATTTGTCTTTGTTTGTGGCAAAACATGATCAACGAGCCTTCTACCAAAACGAACAATCATGACATGTGGTTATGTCAAGTCGAAGCTACAGGAGACAAAGTGATGGATTACTTTCTACAAAGGCGTGAGAGGCTAGGTCTATAAAGGCTAGATCTCCCGCCAGACGTTATCATATTTGTTGGAAATTGAGGCAGTCAGCCCTACCATACTAGTGGCTTGGCAATGGAAATACTAATTGTTTTTGTAACACCTATATTCTTACTTCCTTAGAGTGTTATTTATATAGCTTATTATCACGTTATTTAACAGGTTATAAGGCCTAGTTATATTACTACCTATATAATACTCTCCTATATAAGTATCGTAGTACCTTACCTATAGTAGGGAATAGTCTACTAGTAGTAGTAAAGAAAATCTACCTATAATAGTTAATAATATATTTACTTATAGTAGAACTAATAAAATAATAGATAATATTATAAAGGATATATACTAGCTAAATAAGATCCTAATCCTCTCCTCCTTTAACTACGAAAAATAGTTTATAATTAACTAAGTAAAATTATAGGTAAAAGGTAGAATATATATTCTTAAAAAATCTAAGAAAGAATACCTTATATTATTCCTAGATATACCTCCTTTAGAATATAATAAGCTTAAAGGAATAGCTAAATAGTTTATTCTTAAAGGGGTTAATACTATCGATTTTAATCTTATTATTAATAAGGATATAGTAAGAGACTAATAAGAGGTATTAAAAGGGAAATATATTGATAACTATAAATAAGTAGTAGCCTATAAATAAAAGGAACTAGTTAACTATATAAAAAAGAGTAGATATATAATTTAAGATACCTAGGTAGTACTCTATAAGATTTATAGTAATATTATTACTATTAAACTAGCTCTTAAGTAAGTATATCCTAATAAGGAGCTACTCTACTACCTATATAACTCCTTACTACCTAAATACTCTATTACCGTAGTAACTCTTAAAGCTTATAAGGAGATAAATATAAATAAAGTTCTTTAAATCCTTTAAAAAGCTAAAGACTCTATAGTTTATAAAATTCCTATAATTAAGATAGGTATAGTTACTTATAAAGACTTTTTATATTAATAACTATATAGGCTACGCTTAACCTTATATCCTACCTTTAAAAGGGGATTATCTACTTAATAAAGCCTAGAAGGAAATACTAGAGTACTAAAATATTATATTTATAAAGAAGATAGTTATAAGGTTTAAGACTATAATATATTTAAGGCTATTAAGAAATTAGTCTACACCTTAAAGAAAAAGAAGACTAGGTATATAACCTTCTATAAGACTAAGAGGGAGTATAAGGCTTATAAGGCTAGCTCTAATAACTCTACCTCTCCTAGCGAAGATAATTTAATAGATAAGGATAAGGATAAGGAGATCGCTTATATTATTAAGGAAGTAGTAAGTAAACTCGCCCCCTTAATATAGATATTTAATATAGCGGCCTCCTCCTATATAACTAATAAGATCTAACTCTTTAGTAGCTATCTTATAAGAATAAAGAGATATATAATTAAGGTTAGAGAGGGAGTATTATATATAGATTATATAGGAACGGTAATTCTAAAGATATAAAAGGGTAGGCTAATTAGAATTAAACGGGTATACTATATTCCTAACCTTAGGGCGAATTTATTATTAAGTAGACGACTATATATACTAGGAATAAAAGGGTAATTTAATAGTAACTCTATCTACCTATATATTAATAGAAAAGATATACTAAAGGCTATCTACTAGGAAGGAGCGTATATACTTTTATAGATATTAAGGAAACTTCCTTTAGTACTAGATTAGATATTAATATCACGTATATATAAGATAGTATATACTACTATTAAGGAACTTGATACTAATATAACTAATACTAATAGGAAGGTATTAGAGTATAATAATATACGCGCCTCTAATATTCCTAACAGCTTAATTCCTTTAGAAAAGATGTTAGACTTATTAATAAGGACTATACCTAACTATTTAGATACTAAGCTACCTAATTAGTTAGAAAATCCTTTAGGTATAACTAATAAGAAACTATAGTCTATTAAGGATTATTTCCTTATATACTAATAATTTACCTACTTTAGAACTAACTTAATAGCTAAGCTATATAAGGTTATAATATATAGGAAAGTACGCCGTCTAAAGATAAAGAATTTATACTTATTATACTCTATTAGGAAGATAAAGAAGAAGATTAATTAGGAAGTAGTCCCTTATAAGGATAATATCCTAGACCTAATCTTAATTAATATATATAGTCTATTACTATTTAGTCTTACTAGTAATATATACTTCCTTTAGATAGTAGATAACTAGTCTTAGAAGATATAGGTTATCTATATTAAAGATAGGAAATTAATTACTAAGGAACTTAATATATAGAAGAGAACGGTTAAACTATAAACTAGTAAGAGATTAAAAGCGGTTTAACTTAATAACGTAAAGGAACTATTATTAATAATTAACTAGTAGGTTAAAGAATATAGACTAATACTTTAAGATATAGAGCTATATATATTATATTAGAATAGGATTACTAAGAGGTTAATATAAATAATTAAGGGATATATCCGAGTAATACTATATAATATAGAACTACTAATAGAATTTTAGGATAAAGCTATTATAACTAGTATATATCTAAAGAATAGACTACTAATAAGACCTATTATAAATAAGAAAGCTAAGTGTTTAGAATAGGTATAAATAGGAAAGACTCTATTAATTAATTATATCTAAATATAGGGTTATAAGTATTTTACTAAGGTTAATTTAAACGCCTACCCTTCTAGGATAAGATAAGATAAGTTAATACTAGTAGGAAGGGAAGCTATCCTAATAGGGTTTAATACGGAAACGACGAAGTAATATAGAATATATATACTCGATTTAGGTAGGTATATTAAGTTATTATCAGTTAATTTTAATAAGAATAGTAAAGGTAGGAAAATCGACTTAAAGCTTAAAATTATAACTCTAAATTAGCTACTTATTTATAACGCGTTTAGGTAATAAAGTTTTCTACTAACGTCTTCTAAAAACGTACTAATTATATAGGCTAATACTATAATATCTTAACTAGTATTACTAGAAGCTCCGCTAGAGGTATTAATATTACCTATACTAAAGGTAATAGTATTAGAACCTATACTAATACTACTTAAACCTCCTTAGATATCCTTACCTCTAATTAAACCTTTATAATTACCTCCTCCTTAGGCGCTATAACTACCTCCCTTTATACTACTACTAAGGGCTCCTAATCTACCCTCTCCTCCTCCTATACTAAATAAGATTATGGTATTAATACCTTAGTTACCAGCTTTAAAGAGAAAGAGGGATAATAAAATTATAGAAGATAATAGAGTTTTAAAATATATTAGAGTATTACTAGTAATAAAGGCTATTGAGATAGAGGACTAGAAAATATCTATTAGGTATATCTATATCCTAGACACGTATAAAGAAGCTATTAATAATCCTAAATATAGACCTTAGTAGCTCTAGGCCTATAAGAATAAGATAGCTTAACTAGAAGGTAATAATACTTATATAGCTAAGATTCCACTTAATAGAGTAAATATTATCACCTATAAATAAGTATTTACTATTAAATATTAATAAGATAGGATAGTTAAAAAGTTTAAGGCGAGGCTAGTAGCTAGGGGTTTTAGTTAGATTTATAGTATTAACTACGACGAGACGTTTACTCTAATAGTAAGGATAGATACTATATATGCCGTACTAGTACTAGTCGCTATTAAAGACCTAGAAATAGGCTAGATCGACGTTAATAATACCTTTATAGAGGCTAGTCTTAATCATCTCATCTATATAAAACCCCTTCAGGGTATAGATATAAAGTAGGAGGAGTATCTACGACTCCTTTAGAGTTTATATAGCCTAAAATAAGTAGCTTATAACTAGTACTTTATATATAATAGGGAGTTAATTAGGCTAGGTTTTATCTTATCTAAGTTAGATCTATATATATATATCTATAAAGGAAGAAAATTAATAGTACTAATCTATATAGATAATATTTTAATAGTATTATAATTTAAGGTAGAAATCCTATAGTTTAAGACTTAATTTACTAAAACCTTCAAGATAAAAGACCTAAGGGAAATAAAGAAGATACTAGGTATTAAGATTAAAAGAGATAGGCTAAATAAGATAATAAGACTAAGTTAGATAGCTTATATTAAGAAGGTACTAAAAGGACTTAATATAAAATAAGATACTTATTATACTACGGATATTCCCCTTAATAAGTATAATAATATCTCGCTAGCTATATTAGATAAGGAACGTATTAATAGAATTAACTACTTATAAGTAAATAGATAGCTAATATATATAATAGTATATACTTAGCCTAATATTACCTTTACCTTATATAAGCTTAGTTAGTTTATAAGCGATCTAATAGTATAATACGCCTAAGGGATAAAATACCTACTTAGGTATTTAAGATTATATCTAAATCTTTATATTACCTACTACGGAAAGAATAATAAACTATTATAAGTAATAAGCTATTCTAATATAGACTATATAGTAGATAAGAGTAATTAGAAATATATTATAAGCTAGGTCTTTATACTCGCTAGTAGACCTATCTCTTAATTAAGTAGGAAATAAAGATCGGTATTAATATTAATAACTAAGGCTGAATATATAGCCCTATTAGAATACTTAAGATAATCTATTTAGCTAGTAAACCTATTTATTAAGCTTAGATATCTAGGAATTATTAGCTCTACTAGTAAAAGGATAAATATTAATATAAATAAAAATCTAGATATAACTATAAAACTTAAGGGTAATAATAATAGGGTAATTATACTAGTAAAGAACTATTAAGTTAGTAAAAGATCTAAATATATTAATATAATATACTATTATATTTAGGAACTATAATAGAAGAAAAGGATTAATATTAGCTACGTTCTAATTAATAAGATAATAGTAGATAGTTTTACTAAGCCCCTAGTAAAATAGAAGTTCTAGTAATTTCTTAAAATAATAGGAATAAGGATAATAGAGTAGGGGGAGTAATAAGGATGTTTATAGAATAGAGGCCTACTATAATTGTATTAACCTAATTTATTTAGAAATAATATAATACTTATTAATAAGGGGCCTACCTAGCTATTCTAGTAAAACGTATAGTTATAAAGGTTTCTAATAGTTCTTATTTAGGATTTACTTATCATATAATTATATAATAACTACCTATTTAATTTATATTAGTATATACTCTAGTATATCTTTAGAATAATACTAAGTACTAATAGAAGTTACTATATAATTCTATTTAAGGTTACTGTCGCTATAGTATAGGATGGATCTGTCTAAGGGGGAGTGTTGGAAATTAAGGTAGTCAGCCCTATTATACTAGTGGCTTAGCAATAGAAACACTAATTGTTTTTGTAATACCTATATTCTTACTTCCTCAGAGTATTATTTATATAGCTTATTATCACGTTGTTCAACAATATTGTCTCCATGCCTCCGATATTGGTCCTCATCTGGTGGTGAAGACTTCTCCATCGGCTCAGAGGTGGAATGACATGGTGGCATGCGATTCCTGCTCCGGCTGTTCAATATCATGAACCTGTTACATTCATTGCAAACATGCTTTGGCGTTTATTCTAGCCACTGAGCAACCTTTGTGTCCAACACAACAGTGGACACCTGGACCAACATGAAATGTCCGGCTGTTGATCAATGCGGCGTAGCAAAAGAAGCAAAAGACATGGTAAAGTTCCTTTCGCGAAGCTGGCTATCTCTTACCTGTGGTTAATCTCTTATGTCAACCCCTTCAGCGTCATGTTCAGATGCGAAACCAATCATGCATATCTTGAAATTATCTCAGGAGTCAGACTCGAGACTAGGTCGAGAATGCAAGAGTTCCATCCTGTTGACTGTTATAAGTATCGAATCGAGAGGTATTGGCGGACTATAATACTCGAGTGGTTTTTTGAAACCGCAACGTGTCATCACGAAGACACAACCGAGATGGAACTCCTAACACCTCAATAACGAGACAAGGAAGGAAGAACAACCACACTGCTCAGGGGTAGCTGTGATGTGTATCAGGTTACATCTCCACTGTAAGATATCGGGGTGCAATGTTGGCGGGAGCTTACGGCCAAGCACCGTTCATGTCCTTGTAACCTCACCCTTAACAACACGCGTCTCCTTGGGATCAATAGTCATGCATACTTAGGTTCAATCGGAATGAACGAGAGAGAAGTGCGCTTAGGGATCAGGTGTATTGGGAAGTAGGCGACCGAGCCGCCACAAAGGTTGATTTCGAACTACAGCCCTTCTCATGACCAGCCTGAGACCTTTCGAAGTGCACTTTACCGGAATTCACCCCTTCGAAGCTTTCCACTTTGAATATTCATTGCGATATGCATGGCCCTTCGTTCACTTCTTCCTTGGGCCAGTCCTCTTGGTGCAAGTCTTGCAGGGTCATCACCACCTTTGAGAGTCAATACATTGCAGAACCCTCTCAGTACTTTGTTCTAGTGGTGAGTAATGATTCTTGCTTCCTATTACTACGGTTTGCATGACCAGGTTGTTGTCTATTCGGGAACTTCAGGGAGCCTGATGTCTCTTGGTAGACTAAAGTGGCCGTCATAAGCGATCGTGCTAGGTAATCAAAACGCGCTGATGCTTTATGAACATTTAATGACATTCAATATATATCATCCCATAGTCTCTGTCTTTCCCGTGTATCTATTGATAGCTCGGCCAAGCTGTTTCGACACATATTGGCGCGCCGCATTATGCGCGGCTATCCCCTCAAAAGAGTGCTGCGTGGCATGAAGAACTCTCGGACACTCTATCCGCACGCGCATTCTATCCGAACCGTTTGGTGCAAGAACATCCAATGCGAAGATGCGCAATAGGTTGAAACGACACTGCCACGGACGGGAAAATATGCGCCTTGTCTATAACTGCAGGTCTACATCCTGCATCCTTTTCCCTCTCCAAGTCATTCATTCGCTCCTTATTTCACGTTCACCAAAAGCTTGCCGAATCCATTCTTCAAGCAAACATGCCTTCTTTCATAGCACTCCTACCATTTTGCTTCGCTGCCTGCAGTGCCATCGCCTTTCCTCAACCCCAACCAACAAACGCAGCAGCAATCGCGGCCGGTAACGCCGCTGCTTCCCAAGCATCTGCCGCCGCCGCATCAGCAGCAGCAAAGTTTACTTCAGATGCTGCTGCATCCGCTTCCGCTGCTTCCGATGCTGCTCTATACAGCGCCTCCGCCGGAAGCAGCGTGCTCGGTGCTGCCGCACCACAGATCACAGGACCCGACGCGTGCGGTCCCAAAATCCCGGATCCGAGGGTACCGGATTCCTGCGACTCCTACGTCGATGTGTCCACCGGCCCCGCCATGCCGTACAACGCTTCCTGCCTCAACGACGGCTCAGGTGCAGTCCTCAACACGAACAGCTGCGAAGAGCTCATTCAGGTCATGTGCTCCAACGAATTCCAGCATGCGGGCGAGTGGGTCTGGGCCTCCAACGACGGATGCAGTCTCGGCTCGTATCTTCCGTTACAGAACAAGGCAGACGGGACTCCTACTGGCGCAGCGAAATGGCCCGAGCAAGCCAATTGCGAAGTGCTCATCTACGGCTCCATGCTCAGCGTTTGTACCGGCTCGGGTAGCAACAAGTACAACACCATTGCTGTCAATCTGCCCGTCATTCCCAACAATACCCCCAAGGGCACAGGTCAGCAGGTAAATGCCGGTTATGGGTCCTACCTCATCACGCCATATCAGCCGAGAAACCAAACGGATGGAACGGGGGAGATTGTCCCGAATAACATCCCCGCAGCATCGATTATTTCTGCGGCGTCTGTGAACCTGGTGCAGGTCATCGCGAGTGACAGTGCCATCTTGGCTACAATGACCGGGTCTGGGGTTGCTGCGGCCAAGAGTGATTTAGCAGCGTATGCAGCTGCGCAGTTTGGGCCCTAGAATCAAAAGGGAGTCTTTGTGAACGTTTATTCGATTGCTAGTGTGTATATGTAGTACTATCTAGATTTGTAAGACTTCTTCAATCCAACAAACCCAGTGTCAATGCCATTATCTTTCAGTTTGCTTGAGGCGATATTTGAAAACCGTGTAGACAACGGCAACTTGATTTGTTTCTCTGATATCTGCGAGGATTGAGCTCTTAATATTATAAGACTACCGATGAAAACCTCCTGCACTAGCGCGGATTGACTCAAGGAAGGTTTGCCGAACTCCCAGAAATATCAAGACGACGATCGTTCAGAAGAACGTCCGCCTGTCGCCCTTCCCCCTCACAATGCCCCCTCGCGAAAGCTCCTCCAATGGCCTCACCACCCACAATCAGCATCCTTCTCCTAGGTGACCCCTCATGTGGCAAATCGACCTTCCTCTCGTACGTACCCTCCTCCCTCACATTCTCCCCCAAGCACTAACCCCCCTTCCCAGCAACATAAGCCATGGCGCAAACTCCACCCGCCAAGAGACCACCTCCCTCCCCCTTCTCCGCGACCTAGACCAGCCCTTCGTCTGGAACATACGCATGTACAACCGCGCCTACCGCTTCGAATTCTCCGATACCGCCTCACCTCAAAACTACACGCTTCTGCATCCCAATTTCATAATACTCTGCTATAGTATTGGTGATAGGAGGACTTTGGAGAACGTGCAGGGGGTGTGGTATAAGCGGATGGTGGAAGTTTATGGGGAGATGGGCGATGAGGTTCCGATTATGCTGTTGGGGTTGAAGAGGGATCTGAGGAGGGAAGGGGAGGCGGGGGTGGTGTTCCCGCAAGAGGGACTGAGGGTTGCGCAGGAGATGAGGTGTGAGCGGTATGCGGAGTGTAGTGCGTTGACGGGGGAGCTTATGAACGAGGTCTTTGAGGATGTGGCGAGGGTGGCGGCGAAGACGGCGACGGAGGGGGGTGGGGTGAGTGGTGGCGGGTGTTGTGTTATGTGAATCTGGGTAGTGGTGGAACGATGTTTGGGATGTGGACGTGAATGTTGGGCAGAGTGATCGAATTCGAGTGAGAGTTCCGGAGGCCGAAGTGGAGTTTATCGAGAGAGGGCGCCACGGGTATGATCCCTCGAGAAAGGTCCATCAACGAGGCAATACTAGACGCCAACGGAAGATTCTTGGGTTTCGAGAAATACGCTAATTATGTGCGAGGAGGTGGCGTGAGCCCAGAAAGGGCTGACGAGAGATAGGTGTGCCCCTTGGTGGGAGATGTCCTTCCATGGAGATAGTGCCTGATATTCAAGTACAGATTGGTGCTGGAAGTTCAAACGGTCTCTCCTGCCCTTTCAATTGCACAAGGATCTTTCGATATCCTCGGGCTCTCACGTCGATTCTGAAGATAGAACGCTAGGATACTGGCCAACCATCCTGACATGGACGAAAACAGGTCGCTCTTACGTCCGCCCAATGTGCAGAAAGAATGTGTGTATCCATCTCATCTGGGTTGTGGTTTGCGAATGTGTTCGGAAGCTGCATTTGCTATTGGCTCTATGTTGTATGGTCCTATCTTACCTTGTCTAGGGCGATGATAAGCTAGGGTGTACGAGCTGCTATTCGAAGTTTCGGAACTCATCCGTAAACAATGATCAATCACCAGCCTATGGATCCTTATCAGTTTGCATGTCTGCAGACAAGTCCGTACGATAAGTGCACTGTTTACAGCCAGCATTCGGGATAGATACCCAACGGGTGGTAACAAGTGGCTACCGAAACCCGCAGCGAGGTTACACAGTTCGGTTCCAGCTGACGTACAAGGCATAGCCTTAAATTTGAGTGCGTACCAATGGCGATAATAGCACAGACCCAGTCGCTTGGGAGCAGCTGGAAGATATATAAACCCCAGTCTCAGCAACGCTTTTTTCATGATACTACCACAAGAGCGCGTTCTGCCAGAATTCTACCAGACTTTCGGCAATATTAGTTCCACTACAACCATACACCGATAAACCTCCTTACTCCACACTCACACTTACACTACACGCTATCAGCATTACGATTCCAATGCCGGAATTCTACTTTCGAGCTTGCAGAGAGTCCAACAAGCGACAGCCTGTTCACGCAGAAGTGGAATATGAGGAGTTTCGAAGTGGCAAACGGGTATGGATCTATGATTTCGAATGCAGCAAGCACGCTCGTAAGTCAGTACCTTCGTTTCAATCCCTCTGATTGCGCTATCCAATCACCTTGCCTGGAAACAATGATATCCTCCATCTCCATTGTTGTGTAGCAACATTCTGACGGCATGCAATACAGGCGCGGCATACAGGCGTCAGCAGCGAAGAATTATCGATCATCATGAAGCGATCATGGCTCCGTGGCGACAGACGTTGGACAATAATGAATACAGATTCCGTCAAAAAGTCTCGGAGGACACTGCAGCGGATGCTATGGTTAGAAAACGCCTATTGGAGATGCAAGTGTCGTATTCTGCTCAGATGGTGAAAGAGACTAGCGACCGGGAATCGCTGAAGCTTCTCTATCGAAGGCGGTGGGGAGACGAGTTCTGTGGAGCATGGATTTGACAGCATGAACGGTGGCGATCTTAATGAGGGGTTGAAGGATTTTTCATTTGGGTTGTTCGACGTCATCAGAAAATGGCGAGTGGTGGACTGATAATGGGCGGGGTGTTTTCTGTCTTGCTTGCGATGGACTTGGATGATAGTAATGCCAGCTTGGAGGGAGATAGACGGTGATATCAGTAATGGGCTGTGGAAGTGGAAGTACCTTCGCGAGCAAATGACTCCAGACTGAAAAGATCATACACGAATTCTCTCTACACAATCATTCTCATCATTCGTCCCTTTCAAACCTATGGGCCAGAGGACCTATCACCAGATACGGTCGTTGGAATCCTATTATCGGGATCAACAATTCATTCCAGCATACACCCTCAGCTCATAACATCATACCCCTCCTCAACCAACAACAAACATACGCACCTTAAACCCAAAGAAACATCATCCAACCAAACCTACCCATAAATTCAGTGATCCAATATTCATCAAACCCCAGCGGATACACAAATCCCAGTCCAAACTCTCGGAATTCACTAGTATCGTTCTCTGGGATTTTGACAAATACCGCCTTTTCCGTTATTGAACATTCTAGGCCGTGCGCGTTGAGTATGAAAGGAGATTCGTTGAGAGAGGAAGTATGACGTGGGAACATTTGGCTGATAGATGGATAGGTGGATGTGGCAACGCATTCTTGGACTGAAGTTAATCCGACACTAGCTCTGGTTTCTTTTCCGATTTCTTTGTCTGCATTTCTTTGTTCTTGAGATCTGTGTCGGAAAACCCACCCACCCGGGTGATATGTCCTCCAGCTTCTAGCTGGATTGGGTAAATATATTCCCATTCTTGGTTCAAGGGCTTTGTTCTTCGGGACTGTTGTTTGGTTGCTGGTATTTCTTTGGTTCCGGGGGATCCGTCTTGTCCACTCGTTTTATGTCGATGTGGGACATTGGGTTCCGACCTGTAAGTCGTTAAGTTGTAAGCGTTCTAGTTGGAGATACGTACGTCTTGGTTCGGTTCCTTAAGGTTTTATCTTGACCACTCATTCATGTTGATGCGGAACATTCATCTCCGTTCCCGACCTGTAAGTCGTTAATTGGTAAGGGTTCGAGATGGAGATACGTACGTTGAAGTCTGGGTCCTTGAGGTTTGATCTTGTCCACTCATTCATACTAATTCAAGATCTTTGTTCCCAGCCGGTAATTCATGTATCCATAAGCGTCTTGAAGTAGATACGTGCACTTTGTTCCTGTTGCCTGTGATTAACTTCGTATACTCGTTTACGTCAAGCGGAGGATTTCTTTCCCAGCCTGGATTTATGTATTCGTAAGCGTCCTGGCATAGATCTGTACGTTGCCGTTTGGATCCTTAAGGCTTCATCATGTCCACTCGTTTCTATCGTTCTCGGGTTTTCAATTCCCAGCCTATTAATATTGTATTCCTAAGCGTCTTGAAGTAGATATGTACGATATATATCGGTACACTCGGTTCCCTCTTGAACGCATCTGGAACGTTTAGCCTCCAGCTGGATAGGAATCATCGCTTCCCTGCATTTGATTCTGACCTGTAAGTCTTCAGTCAAAGAGCATCTTGAAGGTGTTACGTACGTTCCAGACATGTTGGGCACCAGCAAGTCCTCAAAGGAGGATGGACTAGCTATTGACTGGTGACCCAGGAACGAAACAACTTTTTATATACACCGCGCTGCCGAGTCCCATACCACAGCCACGATAATGAGTACGTATGCGCGACTACTTTCGGAATTGGAATCCGAGACCAAGAGCAGAGTTGTATCTATATAAACCCCCTCCTCATCCTCGGATTTTCTTGTTCTCTTAGACACCATACACTTTTCAACCAAGTCTTTCGAGAGATCTGCATATTAAGCCATCAGCTATCATAAACGATCGTCACAACGATACACCCATTCAGATCATACCGCCTCATCTACTCTACACACCACATACGCCTCCAAGGTCAGCCATCGTTAGCATCATAGATCAATGGATTCTCTACCGGACCACCATGTGTATCAGTGCCGCAATAGACGTGATCATTCCTCCAAGACAACCAAAACGATCGATTTTGAGAACAGCGTAACCATCTACTCATACACTTCCGACTGCTGCGACGATACTCGTAAGCTATATCCTTCGCAATTTCTTTATTACCGTCATTTAATTATGTAATCCTTTTGACGTCGTTGCTCTGTCTCGAATGGTAATGCTAACGGCAGTAATTTTCAGTGAAGGAGGCTCAGCGCAAGCACGCGGAGCTCAAAGTCAAATACCCCTCCCGGAAGCCACTCGAAGACGAGATAAACAGGGCCAGGGCAAAGTTGCAGCAGGAACGCCAAATGGGATCTAAGGAGAGAGCGGATTTAAAAGCGAAGATTGAGAAGATGGGGAACAGCTTAGTACAGCAAGCAGAAGCTGAGAGGTACGAACGAGGTCAGCTTGAGAAGAAGATATGGGAACATTGGGATCCCGTGTGAAGGAGTAGGAGGTGCCGCAAATGTCTCTGTCAGCAAGAAGATGACGAAGACTCTGGGTGGCCATCAGGAGTCTGCGGGGGTATCCATAGAGGCGTAAGCGATAGATGACAATTTGGCGGATCGAGTTTTCTTCTTTGCGAGAGAGACCTGGACGATACATATGGCTTGGAGAATTCGAAAGGAATGTAATGGTGGATTTGGTGTGGAGCAGAGATAAAATACATGCGATGGATCTTCAATTTAACTGATTACCTTTGGTCCTGTGTCTGTACTTTCGGTCCTCATCTTGATCTCTCAATTTTTGTGCTTTCTTCTCTCTGTAGAACTGCTAGCATTGATATGCTAATGCTGGTTAGCAATGAGGAGATCATGGTATGCAGACATGGACACGATATTGAAGGTAATGGCTGCTCGGACGGCTCGCAGTGATACAAACACTCTTTGTGAAATTCGTATGTTGTATCAGACATTTCTAGTCCGCCGCTAATATATACTAGACCTAAGTAGGTTAGGTAAACACTAGTCTTCTAAAACTCACGAAGATGATCGATACTAAACGTAGTGGATCAATTGATGTGTATTCTGATGCATCTGATCGGTATCAATCTGTACGGTAATGCCGGATGCGATACTCTCAGCCATCTCTAGAAACAACCTCTAAATCATGCGCATATTGGAACCATGGAAACCTCTGCGGTCGTTGATGATCTGCTAGAATCAAAACCTCGGCGCTGTCGGTGCTGTACATCAGAGAAGAGGTCTCTGGCTTTGTTGCCCTATAGGTCGTACAATAAGTCAAGAGATCGACGCGTACGGCGTACGGGATCGATCTTGAACCGTTATGGTTGCAGTTTGTTAATAACCATCAATAGCTTTGTGAATCATGGCTCGCTGGAAACTATACTCGTCTTCTCAATTATGTGCTAGGATCCTATTTATGGAAGCCGCGATGTACCCCAACCTCAAACACCGTGCTTTCCTATCTACCGGAGAAGGTAAACAAGGCAAACCATCCTCAACCTCTCATTCCCATCCACAATCCAGGTCTAGACCACGACATCTCGCCTCAGCGATCGAGCTACCATATCCACTTCATTCACCCTCCCTCAGGGTACGACCACGACAATAAGAACAATCACGATATGTATTCTTGCCTCGGTTCCGAAACGAAGATCGATCTTGCCTCTTGCTTGCTATTATGCAAATGTCATGCGTATATATTGGTTGGTTGTATCATCGCACCTTCTTCCTTATATCTACCTACCTATTGCTTTTGTCGGTCAGCAAATGCGGATACTTTTTTATGGTTAAGCCGATAGATACAACACAGCACAGCGAATGAGCAAGGATGGAATTCCTCCGTCGGAAGAACCTTGCGCAGCGAGGTAGTAGTGAAAGTAGTGTTGGAGAGAAGGTCTGTATTTTGAACTTGGTCGGTATTGTACTGCCTCTGGCTGCATTCCCACGCACAAAGTACTACGAGCTATGTCAAAAGGAAAGACCAAGCCCTCATGAAAACACCACAAAAGAGGTCTTATGAACCTGCTGCACTTCGAAACATCCTCCATGATCCAACTTCAACACAAACATCCATCCTACCTACTCAACCATAAAACAAGAAGCACACGCTGACAACCCTCACCACAGAAACCTCCACCCCCAAACACCACCCCATCCCCCTTCTCCCTCGCCCCCTCTCCACCAACCACAACCACAACCACAACCACCCCCTCTAACCCCCCCTCAAACCTCAAACCCACCCCCCGTGTCCGTCCACCCCTCCCAAACACCGACCCCCTCCCCACAGACCCCGGCCTCCTCGAAGGCCTCCTAAACCACCACGCCTCGCAGCTCAAAAAGCTAGCCGACCGTACCGAGAGCGTCAACGAATGGATCGAGATGGACGGTATCGTTCTGGCGAGATTGGTAGATGAGATGACGCTGAAGATCGAGAGGGGGAAAGAGAGGGAGAGGGCTGAGGCTGTGAGGGGATCTCATCCCATTCTCCCCTGTGGTACTGTTGTAGTTCACGATATAGATCGCTCACAGTGAATAGGTCGCATCAGCGTCAGCAAACCCAACAACACCTCCCTACCGTGCCATCTACCCCCAACCCGGCCCACGCTCCCCAATCGTCCGTTTCAACACGCCCGGCACGCCCGAAGCTCGCCCTCCACCCGAAGCCGCACTGACGACCGAAGAGCGCGTGTCTTCGAACAGCAGCATCTATACCCTCCGCGACCGGATCCGATCGATGAAGAAATGGCGAAAGGAGTTGGAACGGAGCGTTGTCTGGCAGCGGGGGGAGTATGAGCAGATTGAGAAGGTGAGGGGGAAGAAGACGCTGGACACTGTACCGGAGGAGGGGGAGGGGGTGGGGGGTGCGTGGGGGGTTGGAGGGAAGACGTGGGAGAGGGGGAGTGGACGGTTGCCGACGCAGATGGAGTGGGAGGTCATGTTTGGGCCGGAGAGGTTGGGGTGGGATGAGAATGGGGCGAGGCCGAGGTCTTGATGATGGGTGTGTGGCGTCGGGCGGTGCAGGAGTGCGAGGCGATCACGATAGGGGGTGGCTGTTATGATGGATGCTGTTGACTCGCAGTCAGACCAACAGAGCTTGGGCACTGTTGGCTTTGTGTCTCGCATTGGGTATCACAGAACGCAGTAGAGCTAGTCATCAAATCCCTGGAATTCTCCTAACTTCTCATCCTGTACATTCGTTGCCCTGACCTCTTCAATCATGCGCTCCAGTTCCAGGTGCTTTTCGCGCTCTGCGAGTGTCATCAGCTCCCACCGCTGTCGATCACGCTTCTTGTGCTTCTTGTTCCGGCGCAATTCCCGTTCATCGCGTGCGTCGAGCTTGTCACTCCAAGCCCTCTTGAGCTCTTTCTTCGCAGGTCGCGGTTTAGCGTCCGGCTGAGTTGACATGTGCTTCTTCTCCCCCATTACTAGCTTCCTCGCCTCTTCCCTCTTCTTGTCTTTGTAAGCATAGCTGTCCCAATCAAGATCAACGCCAAGAGATTTGTCCCCTTCCCATCGTTTGGTCTCTGGCATTTTTGGGAGCTTGAGCAAGCCCCACCCCCGCCCAAGATCCGCCCAGTCAAGGTCACCGACCCGGAAGATACTGCTTGCTTGATGCTTGCTGTACGCTTTGAGCCAGCTGACGAAGCCTTTCTGAGCTTTGTCATGGATACCCCGATCACTCAATGCCACCTTCCTCATCGCACTCGTGGCGGCTTGAGCATCGTCATCTGTGACCGTGATCATAGGCTTACTTAAAGGCGTGATGGGCGTCTTGCGAATCTCGAGAAAAGATACGTAATCCTCCTCATGACCGGGTTGCAGAAAGATGATGCTCATGCCTTTTTTTCCCGCCCTTCCCGACCTCCCACACCGGTGTATGAAGACCTTGGGATCGCTCGGCGGGTCGATCTGCAACACAAGATCGACATTCGGGATATCGAGTCCTCTTGCTGCAACGTCTGTGGTTAGGAGAATGGTTGGTGCGGCAGAATCGGAAAAGGCGGCGAAGTTCTTCAGCCTTGCCTTAGCAGGAAATTTGCCATGGAGCGGAACAAGTCTGAAAGCCTGCTGACTGTGTATGGGGAGAACAGACGGAAGAACATGCTGGAAATATTCAACAGCAGCGCATGTCGAGAGGTATATGATGGTCTTGTTTGGTATTGGTATGAGCGACGAAAGGATTTTGGACACTGCTGGAAGCTTGTGGGACGGAGCAGCGAGCAAATAACTCATTTGGAGACTTTCACTTATTAGTGCAAGGGCTCATAGACGCTCATTGTGTTCTTACCTAGATGGGGTTCTCCTGTCTGCTTCGCCATTTGCGCCTTTGACCTTCACCTGAATCTTCACCGGGTTTCGCAAACCCACCCGCACGATCTGGTCCACGGCCTCCGATACCGAAGCGCTGAACAGCCCTGTTCTTCTTTGTTTCGGTAACCTACCCAGTATCTTCTGTAGCTCATCCTTGAATCCCAGATCTAAAAGACGATCTGCTTCATCCAGCACAAGGACTTCAAACGACGACTGCGGACAGTGAACGTGGGGCGAAGCTAAGAGTTCTAAAAGCCGGCCGGGCGTGGCTATCAATAAGTTTGGTGAGAGTTTAAGGAAATAGCTAAGATCTTGAGCCACAGAGGTATCCCCACCCACCAGGATCTGTGGCAGTACCACTGGCGTTGTCGAAGGGTACAACTGTGTAGGTGTTTCGATGTCCGGCACATCGGGGTCTTCGTCTGGGAGCTTCATCGCTGCAGCTGAGGGGCCATGAAAAGCTAGGAGACTTTGAACGACCCCATGTATCTGCGTAGCAAGCTCCCTCGTGGGAGAGACAATGATGGATGCAACATGGTGCTTTCTAGTCCGCCTCTCTAAGCGCAGAATCTTCTCCACGACTGGCAGGACGTAGGCTAGTGTTTTCCCAGATCCTGTAACTGCCTCGACCACTATGTGACAATTCGAAGTCAGCAGTGTACGAGAGGTGGGTAGGGAGTATAAAGTGGATCCTGTATCCTGAAGGATACTTGTGTTTTGGAAAACGGCACTCAATGCTGCATACCGACATCCTTATTTCCAGCAAAGAGTGGGACTGTAGATGCTTGTACAGGCGTCATTCTCTTGAATCCCTGGCTCTCGATTGCCTGCAGGATCCATTCTGCGAGTGGCGGCGTCAAAGCATCCCATGCTCGAGAGGATGCAGCTATACCCTTGACCGGCTGCTTCAATCCTTCTGGAGCCATTGTCTACTGCGGCCGAACGGTAATAGTACCTGAATATCAGAGCAGGTGGTGGAAAGAAGTGTCAAAGGCTCGGGATAAGGCTCGGCTGCGATCCGTAGAAGCTTGGCAGCCGTTATCTAATCGGATCTCTTGGCGTTTGGCAGACCTCGTGCCTTGGTTGAGTCTTTTCATCATCAATCTAAACAGACACGAACATCGATCCGGCGGTGGCCTCGCGAAGACTGCCTTTACCAACCTATAATGTACATCTGCAAGCGATATAGAAGCCAAGACTGCCTGCGCCCCGCTATGGCGGAATCCTACAAAACCCCGGGTACGCATAGGCGATAAACCCAAACCACCGTCACGATAGCAAGCTTCAACCCAACAATTCTCTCTCCTCACTCTCCTACAGTATATACGAAGCTTCCTAGAATATCACACCTTGGCTTGACCGCCATCTGCGCATTGCCGCCCTTCCAATCCTTCACAGCGATCCTCGCCATGTCGCAACAATATCAAACACCCGGCACACCGCACGTCATTCCCTCCACACCCACCGCCGTGGAAACCGGGAGCGACAGCTACTTCGCACCCATCACCCGATCCGCCAACAAACGCGCCGCCTCCCCACCACCTATATCGGAAGAAGACGACGAGCCCTCCTCGGATTCCAGCCTCGAAAAACGAGCCAGAGCCCGCAGCCGCAGTCCCAAAACCCACGCCAAGCTCCAAAAAGCCTCCACCTCCACCTCCAAACCATCCCAACCCGCCCACCAGAAACCCCCAGATTCCGATCCCGACCCTCCCCAACCAAACGGCCACCTCTCCCCCACCTCCGCCGCCTCCCCCACCTCCTACTGGCGCACCCTCTCCCGCTCCCCCTCCCCCCTCGGCCTCATCCCCATCCACAGACACTGGCGCTCCTTCATCCACCGCCACGAAATCCCCCGCAAAGCCCTCCACCTCAGCATCGGCTTCTTCACCCTGAACCTCTACACGCGCGGCACCAGCCCCGCCTCCATCCACCCCTGGCTGCTCGGCGCCCTGATTCCCATCGCCAGCGTCGACTACGCGCGCCACACCTTTCCACCCTTCAATAGATTCTACATCCGGTGTCTGGGGGCGCTGATGCGCGAGAGCGAGGTCGAGGGGTATAATGGCGTGATTTGGTATTTGCTGGGCGCGTGGACGGTGTTGAGGTGGATGCCGAAGGATGTCGGATGTATGGCTGTGCTGTTGCTTAGCTGGTGCGACACGGCTGCCAGCACGTTTGGGAGGTTGTATGGACGGTATACGCCGAGGATACGGAAGGGAAAGAGCGTAGCGGGGAGTGCGGCAGCGGCGGTTGTGGGCGTGCTGACGGCGGGGATGTTTTACGGGTGGGCGGTGCCGCGGTTCGGGTACGATGAGGATTTTCTATTTAGGGGGACGTTGAGCTTGCCTCCTTTCATTAGACGACCGATGGGGTTGGCGCCGGGGGGAGGAACGGTAGGGGGGTGGGCTGCGTTGGGGGTTGTGAGTTTGTGGAGCGGGATCATCGCGAGTGCGAGCGAGGTGGTCGATATTTTTGGATGGGATGATAATGTTACGATCCCCGTTCTTAGCGGGCTGGGCCTGTGGGGGTTCTTCAAGGTCTTTCAGTGACCCACCTATATTCAATGAAGCAAACTCGACTCATCATCATCGCATCTCCCCAAATGCGACCTCGCGATTATCGCTAACATCAAGCCCACGCACCAAGCGTCCACCCCCCGCCCCTCTCGCCCATACCAGCTCTTGGCAGGTTCTTCTGAGGCACCACGTTCATCTCTGCTTCCTTCCTCGCGCCCGCCAAACCATGTTGCAGAAACGAATCACGATCGATATCCACAACACCTTTGATACGAAGATTCGCCAACAGGCTCGCGCCAGCCCAGGCACCTAGTGTCTCTACACCCCGGATGACGCCGGAGACCATGGGCTTCGACTCCTTTTGCTGATCGTGTCGGAGTTTGTCTCCGATCTCGTCTGGGTCATGCGACGCCAGATGGGCTGGTATACTTGCTAAGTCGTCTTCTGGAATCGTCTTCAAAGTATTACTAGCAAGGTATGGGCGATTGCTGCTGATCTCTTTCAGCTGTTCTCTCCTGACGTCGGCAGCTTTGCCATGGACTGGATCCCAGCCTCGCTCCCGTACAATCTTAGATAGCTCCGCGAGTATTCGCGCTTTAAGACCTGGAATATTTGCGCCTCCACCTGTGAACATGATGCGTGACATACAGATAGCGCGAACGTCTGGAGGTAGTGAGAGGAGGGTCTTGTAAAGGAGGTGCTGTAGGGGCTGCTCCTGGTCGTCTAAATTGCGGGAGCTGGTTAGTAGAGCGGATTCGATAGGTTGGGCGAGCTGGGAGAAGGGGATTTGGATGCTTTGCCGCGGTGAGGAGGGCGAGGGAAGCGATATTGGTGGATCTGAGGGTGAGTCTTCGGCGATAGCGATATGGGATGGTTGCTCAGGGCCCGACTCATGGGCTGATGCTGCATCGATCCTGGCGGACATGGATTGGCACCAGGCCATTCTTGTTGTCACCTCTTCCGCTTGCTCAAGATTGACGGCTAGAGTCGCTGCTTCTTCACTATCAACCTCGTGTCCGTGCAGCGCCTGTAGTCCTTGCGGCTTATCATGACGTTGAAGCAATTTTGCCATCTCTAGATTGACTGTTCTCATTGCCCTTGTCGTCCTCCTATGTAAGACCTCGCGATACTCATAGATCCCAGTCACTGTTGCCTTCCTCCATCCGATATCTATTACAAGCCCAGACCGGCACCCAGCCGCCACTGTGCATAGGATTGGCGTTGACAGAAGCGTGATACTCGACATTGAGAAATTGCCAAATAACGTCCCCAGCAATGTGTTCAGCAACGGATGCGGGATCACAGAAGGTACTACCACTACCAGGCGTCTCGACTTGGGATCCACCAGCAAGAACCTTGTATACGCGTCCCTCACTGCGCGTTCAATTTTATCCTCCACGATCCCCAGATCAAACCCTCTCAGATCCATGCGCCAAAGCTCGTGCTCTTCTCCCCAATTTTCTTCAGCCATCTCTCCCTTCTTTCCAGCTCTCTCCTCATTGCCAAGAACATACTTCCTGTAATCCCCTACCCTCCTTGACTCCTCTGGACCAAAGCCCAGCTTACATCGTGGGTAGCTCTCGCCCGTGAAGCCTGCACTGAAGTGTCTGGCGCCAAACTCGAAGACGAGAGCGGCTTCTTCAACACGGTAGCTTACAGATGGCGAGGAGAAGGTCGAGGAGAAGGTTCGTTGTTGCGGGGTGTGTGGGGATGAGGGGTCAGGTTGAAGGTGGGAGAGACCAGGGCGGATGCTGGAAGAGGGCTTGCGGTCGAAGTAGCCGGCTGCTGTTGTCATTGCGACTGTATGGGATTCATCACCGAGTCATTCTTGCTGCCGGTGCATTGCTCCCAGCTAATAGCCATGCAGCTACATCGTATCTGGTCTTCGTCTAATTAAACCCCGGTGTGTAGTGGAAATATATTACGGAGCTATGCGAGCCGAGAACTGATGGCGGAAACGTTCCGCTTGGAGCTGTTGGTCAATTCTCTATCCTAGAAGGGCATGTCTCTATCAACAATACCAAAAGCCTAGTGGTCTGCCCACAATATCAGTGTCAGCTCTGAAGGAATCTGTGATCCGGGTGTTCATCGGAACTCCGTTTCGCACTGATCTAGGATGTTCCTGACCCTTTCCATATCCATGGAATTGTAGACAATGATGATGACGCAGGTTCCGAGCGATACCTTAATATCTAAGACAGGCTATGAAGTGTAATTGAAGAAACGGCAGATTTCCAGCGATAAGTGCGACGTCATGCTCGAGCGTTCACGATACTTTGAGACTAAGATTACCATCTATTCTCGGGTCATATTGTGAGTATTGGGCCTACCTATATTGCTACGCATAGCTAAATACCAGCCTCATACCTGACCTCTTTTTGTGACCAAGAGAAGAGATGTCCAAATACTGCGGAGAAACCATAATATTTGGAACAAGACCCCAAACTCCGTATACATTGATATCGTTCTCTGAGCTACCTTTGTGCCTATCTGTCTCTTCTTACAGCAGCTGCAACGTAATGTACCAATACAGACGATATAGGTAGAAATCTTGATATAGAGGTAAGCAAATCCGGCCACCAAGATGTAAGTCTCCCTCGTGGAAGACTTTCCTTCGATGATGATTGTGCACTTCATTCAAGCTTGTTCTTGGAGCAATCCTCTGCTTTTCCGTCAATAACGACATCCGTGGTTCCGCCAGGTTCATGATTGTCTCGCACAATGTAACCCAATACATATCAGTCGACCATTGATACGATAGCTGAAAGCGCCATCATGAATTACATGTCACTGGCGGAGAGCTTTCGGCGAGTACGTGTTGCCAAAAGGCCATTGAATGATCAGTATCCAATTTCGAAGTACATTATTATCACCTTCAAAACCCGAGCTGTTGGAGCTTAACAGTTTTTCAGCAGTATTTCTTGTTTTCGAGTGGTAGTTTCTAGTAATATGCGCAGGCTACTATTTCAAGTTGATAGCCGCCATGCTCACTCTAATAACCACAATGCCACAAGCCAAAACTCATCTTTCGACACGCAAGCTCATCACAGAACAGTATTGACTCCTCCCCTTCAATGTTCACCAGAAGCTCAGACCAGGTCAGCTACACACTCATCAGCTAATCATCGACACAAAACCTTGGACATCACCAACATTTCTCCAAATCCACCACCTCATCAGAAAAGTCCTGGATCTCTTTCACCATCATAGCATGCTTCTTCTTCGCATCACGATACATGGCGATCTGACGACCGATCATGACGGTGATCAACGCGATGGCCAATGCGTAGAAAACGACTTTGAAAGGAAAAAGAACGGTGTTATCTGTCATATATGGTCAGTGATAGTACTTTGTTGGAGATGATTATGGGCGCTTAGATACCGAGATCGTGATCTTGGGTGATGAGGGAGCGGACTTTCATGGCGCAATTGTTGCAGCGGCCGCCTTTTGAGATGTAGGCACCCATCGTTGGTGCTTAGAACGAGAGATTGGATATCAGATGGTGTGAGGGACTTGGAGGGTTGGGAATTGGATGGTGGGTTACGATGGAGGACGGTCGTGAAGAGGAAGCAAGAGAGAAAGAGGGCGGATGAGTGAAGTTTGAAAGAGGAAGGGAATGAGGGGATGTGTCTGTGTTGAGCTTTCGGGGTTTCGGCCGCATGACGCGATACGAGGTGGAGAGACTGCGATATCTGTGTACAATAGTACTGGAAGTGATCATGTTCTTATCTGACCTCCAGTACATCGCTTCAAAGGAATAGACAATGATATCGCGAATCCTGGCGACTTGGATCCCCAACTCGGGGAAATCAAGATTTTCGCCAGCCCTTGTGTATATGAAGCTTGTCTCCGATCCTTTTACTTCTGATGACTCCCTCGAGACACCAAAGTTACAAATCAAACGATCTTCCCACTTACAGCTCGCCCAACATTAGAAAGCAACGATTTCCTAAACTTCTGTCCACTGAAACTAACCCTTTAGCGATCTCCTCCAGTTTAGGCCGAAGCTCGATCACTTTCTCTCGCGTTAGACCATTGATACAGCAAGTTGCTAGCGTTCCGCTTTACATTATTCTTCCTGCTTTGGTACATTGGGGATAACACTAAGCACCTACACTCATCTTGAATTATTCTCGCATCACGTCGAACGTCACCGCCCAGTTGCCCAAGATTGAGTGTGTACCTTCATCCCGGGTTAATCATGGTGCAAATCTCAAGCCTCATTCGCCTTCGTCAAGGCTGACACTCCGTAAGTCTTCCTTGCAAGCCTTACCATCTCATCGATAGCTTTGCTGAGTTCATATGTATGTGCGAGTATCTCGCTCGTATGTACAATGTCGAAAATTCCGTCTTCATCTAGTATGTTGCAGACACGTATCCCTCGCTGATATCGAGAAGAGACAGAGTCGGTTTTCCACACGAGTATCGATGGGTATGGACAAAAGGTAGGCAGCTTCTACAAGACCAGCCGGAGTTGCGCCCCGCGGACGCTACCTGTAGACTGCAGCACAGTGTCAGTTGAGAGAGCTTATCAATGTTGAATAGTATGATGTCAATGAGTCATCTGCACGTGATTTAGGTATAGTGCAATAGTATTATAATAACTAATGGATAGATATAGCTATATAGAATGGAATAATTATCACGAGAAATCTCTACTAGTCTACTAAGGCCCCCTAACTAGTCCTAGTTAGTAACTACTAAGGTTAACCTAGCCTAATTTCTAATACTCCCTCTTAGATTAGTAGTAATAAGGTAGTCTACCTATTACTAACTATTATATTTAAATACCCTTATACTTTACTTAGAGCTAGTCCTAATTATTATCTAGCTAGGCCGAAGTTAATAGGGCTAATAGGTTTTATTAGTAGATTAGTATATTAGTCTTTAGTATTAACCTATTAAAGATAGATTTCTTTAATTTTAAAAATAAGTTAATATATTAAATAATATCTTATTTAAATATATTTTATAATAGTATAATTAATTAGATTAGTAGTTAATTTTATAGCTACCTAGTTATTAATACTTAGGAGTACTAGTACTACTCCTTTATTATACCCTAGCTCTTTAAGTATAAGGCCTAGATATAGAGCTTCTTTATATACCTCTATTATAGTAATATATTTAGACTTATA
>JAABUV010000333.1_pt1 | contig 72268 bp, 126 predicted proteins | sample 5559971 | NCBI WGS metagenome assembly JAABUV01 (sample SAMN10711881, study PRJNA513362) | rock metagenome | isolation source: Antarctica rocks | place: Antarctica: Victoria Land, Knobhead nord | collected 2015-12-19 | reverse complement strand
AACAGCACGCGGGGGCAGCCGTAGGGCAGCATGTCGCTGTCCTCCGTGATCACCTGCGGCGCCAGGGAGTCAGGGTGTAGGGTTGGTATTGGGGAGCTGGCCTGCATCAGGCTGCCCTGCCAGCAGATGTCCGCTGCTGTCATGGCGCCATGCGCGATTCGCACCGCATGGACCTTGCCGTTGAGGGCGAGGTACGCCATCTGCGCGTCCGCCTCATACGGCGCCACAATGAACTCCACCCCAGCGCCTTTGAGCGCCTGCCATGAGCCGGCCACCCTCTTCACCATGCTCTGATGGGCTGGATCTGCAAGTCTAGCAACGAGGCGCAAGACGTGCAGGTTGCAGCAGCTCTCATGCACAGTGCAGGCTGGGCTTCGCCGCGGACATATTGTGAAGGGAGCATTTGTATGGTATTCCCACAGCTGCAAGCACTGAATGGGTCTGGCTGGTAAATGCCTCTATGGCATAATGCAAGCTTCAACGTGCCTGGATGAAGCGCAGCGCAACATCGGGGCTGATGTCCACGGCGCGCTGGTAGCACTCGAAGGCAGCGACGCGGTTGCCTGCGGCTGCGTGCGCTTGCGCCTTGGCAAGGAACTCCTTGCGCAGCCTGCCAACCGCAGACGCAGGCCTTCACTCGCCCGGCAGTCAAGCAGCCAGCGCCGTGCTCCTAGCACTGGCTGGACCGCAGGTTGGTGGCAGTGGCCAGGATTCGGCGCGCACCGCCCGCGGCTGACCTCTTCCTCGCCCTTCATCGGGAGCCTCCCGCCGTCGAAGACCACCACGGGGAGCACGCCGTGGCGGCGCAGCATGTCAACCAGGCGCATGCAGTAGTCGACATACCTGCTCCGGGCAGCAGCATCAGAAAGGCCCTGCGCCTCTTGAGCAGCGCTCGCCAGGCTCTGGCACGCGCCTGTCTGTGGCCTGGCCTTCGCAGACCTCTTCGCTGCAGGAGTACACGCCGCGGTGCAGCCAGCAGTAGGCGTCAACGGCGACGCGGTGGCCCCGGTACTCGCTGACATGCACCTGAGCGCAGGCAGCAGCGCTGCGGCTCTACCCTGCTGTGCGCGTCAGGAGCCAGGAGGCTGCGCGAGCACTGGCCATAGAGCAAGATGACGGACCGGGTGCGTGATGTCCTTGAGCACAGGCAGCAGGCCGGCGATCCCCATCGCATCGCTCTACACTGAGCGCGTCAGTTCACGCCAGAGTGTAACTTTGCTTTGCGCAGCATCCTCGCGGCCGCGCCAGTCGCTGCCGCACCAAGCAGTGCTCGACAAGCACAAGGGCATCCGGTTCGGTTGCTGTGCTCCTTCAGTGCTTGCACCCGTGATACATTGGGTGTACGGATGGCTGTTTTCCAGCTTAGCCTCTGACAGCCTGTTGAGGCTCTGAAGACGAACCGAAGGGACTGGGGGCCTCGGGGCCGGCCATTTGCCTTGAAAGTTGCATCGCCAGGCAAAGACCGTCGTCTCTGGCACGCAAACTCTAACTGTGAAGGCAAAAGGCAGCAGAGTATCTGTTACACCACTTACAAGCAGCGCCTGTCCTCACGTCTGTGCTAGACTTTGTGCAGCTGGGCCCTTTCACATGCCAGCTGATGATGAGGGTGCACCTGAAGACATAGGCGCGTGTACTTCTGAGTCCACTGCTGTGCCAGACCAGCGCACGCTGACGCTGGTAAACGCGTACGTGGCGCGCACCGCCAAGCTGCTCAACCAGTTTGCCGCGGTGTCAGAGCGCAAGCTGCACGAGGCCGACGTCAGGTCCGAGTGCTTGTACGCTGCTGTACAGTAGTCCGGCTGTGGCCTCACTGTTATGAGCTGGCTACATTGACACCCCGGCAGCAAGCAGACTTGGCATTGGGACTTGCTTCAGGATGCGCGAGCTGGAGACCAGCCTGCGCCTCCTCGAGTTTGCCGTGGACTCTGCGGTGGAGTCGCAGTCGGCGCCGGAGCTCGACGAGGCCCCGCCAGCGCCGCGCGTGGACCCCCCCGCGAGCTCTGCGCCCTCTACACAGGGCAGCGGCGAATGGACGGTGGAAGAGTTCAACGCTGAGCCGTCCGGCTATGCTGGCCCCACAGGTGCTTGATCGGGACTGCTAGGTAGAGCTCTGCATGCTTGTGGTACAAGCCAGGCGCATAAGCTGACATGCTTCACGTGTGCTTCGACAGCCGCACTCAGCGCTTCACTATGCGCGTCAAAACGGCTCGGCCAGAGTCCTGCTGTACCAGCGGCATGGCAGTGCATCTCAAGTCAACCAGTGCACCTTGGAGCCCAGTGATGACTGGCACTTGTATACTGCGCCTCCTGTGCCCATAGTGCAAGGCTGACAGGACTGCGGCTTGCGACAGGGCCAATGTCAGCGCAGCAGAAGGCAGCACAGGACAGGACAGAGCAGTTTCAAGAGGGCCTGCAGAGGCGCGGCGCACCACCTGAGGCGCGCGGGCCTTCAGACATACAACCCCAAACGGGTTTGTAGCACAAAGTAGTTTGAAGGGTGCTGCGCGACCTGTGTGATATTGAGGATGGGTGCTAGCTATAGATCGTTAACGCAAAACTTTGCGTGCTATCTTTACAACTTGCACCTATTTGGGGTGCCTCTTTGTGAGATGCTAGGCTCTGCCTGTCACTTTACTGGCCATCGGCAAGGCACTTGCCATAGGGCTGTGTATGCCTCTCACACACGGCAATTCCTTTGAGTGAATGTTAGATAAGCTGGGGACAAGGCATGTGTCATTTGCGTGCTCCGCACATCATAGCTGTGGCACACAAGCCCCAAATGCAGCCCTGAGTTCATCAGCAGGGAACCCACATGCGCATAGAACATTCAAGAAGTCCTGGCCAAGTCTGCAAACGGCAGACATCCTGCCCCGACACTGCACGCTCAGCTGTCATGCTGTAAGCATAGCGGTGCCGGCCCTGCGCTACCGGAACGCAGCTGCGCGCACGCCGTTGCAGCACTGCATGCATGCGCCCGAGAAGAGCTGGAACACAAAGCGCACGCCCATCGTGCCGCCGGGGAAGTAGCTGAACGTGTAGTACAGCAGCGCCACCATCTGCGCGCGTCCCAGGCGCCGCTGAGGTCGAGCAGGGTTTGCATGCCCTGATTTGGGCAGGTAAGGGTATGGTAGGTCTGTACGCCCTGAGATATGCAGCACAAGCAGGGACCACACCGTGTGCTGTCCAGTTGCGGCATGTCACACATTTTGTAAGTGTACGCGCAACGACAACACGGCCAGGTCGCCGCACGCACGGGATGCACATGCGTTTTTTTTCGACTCTTCCTGGAATGGTGTGCCTGCGAGATGCGCGCGTACCTGGACTGCACAGCAGATGAGGGACATGATGTAGCTATGCATCACCAGCGCAGCGTACAGCGTGCCGGCCATGCTCCCAAGGTAGCCTGCCGTCACACGCATGCACCATTCAGCCTGTAACTGTTAAGACACATGCAAGGGCAGGATGCTCTGCAGGCATTACCTTTGCCACTGGGACCCATTTTGAATTAGATGATCAACGCGTGAAGTGCATACAAGGATGCGCGCACAGCGCGGACTGCCGGAGACGTACGTTGCATGAGCAAGAGCACGGCTCAGGCACCCTGTTGTGGGCTTGTCCCAGCTCCACGTGTGCTGCTGAACGCACCAACGCTGAAGGGCAGCCGCTCGGCGCTGAACATGTGCCCCAGCTGCGTGCGCCAGCCCTTGAGCGTGAGGAAGCCCGCCATGCACAGCGCGGAGCCCAGCGTGAAGCACAGCGCGAACTTGGCCGGGGCGAGGATGATGACGGGCAGGAACACCGTGAACGCGAGCGCCAGGAACACCAGCCCCGCCGCAAACAGCGAGAAGAAGTATGTGAACTGCGTCGTGGACGGCATCTGCACGCTGCGCCGCCCCGCCAGCAGCGTCAGCAGCCGCAGGGCTCCCTTCCTGACGGGCTTGGTCTGGAGGAGGGACGGGCGGGGAGAGTAGCGCGGGAGACACACAGCGCAAGCCAACAAGCAGGCTTTTACCTCTGGATCGTCGTGCCGAAGCTCGAGCCCACGCCCTGCGCGCCGGTCTGCAGGCGGCTGAACGAGGACGACACAAAGTTGTGCACGTGCGTGCCGCCCTCCTCCATCTTGCCCAGCAGCCGGTCAGACTGCACGCGCACGCCGGACGGGCCTGCGCACAGGCAGCGAGCGTGTTGGACGCTGCAGTGGTGCCGCCGCGCTACCGGTGCGCTGGCACCATCAGCCTTGAAGGCGATGCGCTGTACTTGGTGACCATACAGCGCGGAAAGTGTGTGCAAGGTGGTGCATTCTGCTGGTTTGCCACAGGACTGGTAATCGTGAGTGGCCAGTACAGGTACTGGCCGCAGCGCGCTCATGACCTTCCCTGTTGGCGTAAAGGAAGGACAAGAGGGCGCTTGCCCGCGGCATCGGTTGAATACTTGTTCCACTCGGCTAGCACGGTCGCTGACGGTTTGCTGTCGGAAGTGCGCTGGCCAAACACGTTGCTGAAAAAAGACGCCATCGCGCGTCCAGGAGATCTAGTGCTGCCAGGTGCCAGCTAGGCTGGCGCAAAGCAACGCAGGCGCGTCCTCACCATTGCAAACACTGCATGACACTATCGCACCTGCGCTGAGCAACCTTCTTGTCAAGCTTTCCTGAGCGCAAACTGCCAGTCTTGTTGCTCGCCGAAGAACGGGGACATTGTCACCCTAAACCTATTTGCAATATAAAATGTTTTTAAATGAGGGGCTTATGAGGCGGCTCATGACTGTTCATGCCCGGCAGATGGGCGCAGAACAGCGGGTCCTCGCTCACATCGCCGGCAGCAGTCTACCGCTGGACATTCTGCAAGTCAGCAGGCGCCAGGGTGGCCGCGCGCAACGGCCCCGGCTCCGGTTCGTCGGCCGGCATGCCGTCCAGCGCCACATCCAGCTTCTCCGCGACCGACGCCACCCAGGCCTGCATCTTTACGCATTGTAAACGCCACACTCCTCACAGTAACTCTCGCATGCACTGTAAAGTCAACGGCACGGGTCCTCATAATGTTTCTCCCCATGCATCGTTAACGCCAAGGTCCTCACAGGCTTTTACTCAGTGCCTTCCTTTTCCTCTCCAGTCTCCAGAGAAAGGCCATGCAGCATTCCATGCCTGTGCACGTCAGCACGCTGCCTGCCTCCCCCAAGCGCCCGGGCGCGCCTGGTCCAGGCGGCCGAAGCCGCGCACGGTGTCGGTGGCGGCGACGAGCAGCGCGCGCTCGCCGGCCGGCTGCACCAGCACGCCCTGCGTGTTGTCCGGCAGGTAGCGCTCAAACTCCTGCCGCCCTGCGCGGCGCGCAAGCGCGCCTGACGCGGCGGCGCCGCCAGGCGCATGGCGGACGGCGTCTCACGCAAACAGACTGTTCGGTGGGCGTGGCGGCAGCGCAGCGGCAGGCCGGCCTGGGAGGCGCGCGCTCTCGGAAGCTTCGCGTGCTGCACGGACGTGCATGTTGCCACGTCAGGCCCTACCGCCCGCAGCCTTACTGCAGGCTGAAAATCCTGAGCAGGGTGCGCACCTGGGTAGAGCACCAGGTTGGCCAGGTAGGTGCCGGCGCCGGTCTCCAGCGCGCGCGTGCAGATCGGGCCCATGGCCGCGCCGCCGGGCGCCGCGCCGCGCGCCGCCACGCCCGCGTGCAGCACGCAGCGCCCGCCGAGGAACACGACCAGCGCGCGGCAGCGCGTGGCAGTTCGCAGCGCATCCCACGCCCTGTTGGGGTAACTTTAGCCTTGGACCAGTCACCCACCAGCCGCGTGGCAGTGCGCAGCGTATGTCGAGCTGATCAACTGAGGAGCGGCCAGCAAGCGGACCACCGGTGGCATAGTCGTGGCACCAGCAGACTTCGCGGCAAAGAAGCGATACAAGTGACATGCAGCGCCCGCAAGGCGCAAAGTCTCCCAGTATGGCGCTGGGTGCGACGGAGCAGACAGGGACAGCGGGCATGCGGGGATTCACCACTCGAGCTCTGCGGCCACCGCGGGCGGCAGCCGCTCGCTGACAAAGTGGACGAGCGCGCCGTCCGGCTCCACCTGAGCAGCACCAGGGGCGTGCCTCAGCCTGTGCAGAGGCAAGACGCCGCGGCACCCGCGCCTAGCGCAGCACGTGCCCTCACATCTACCGCAAGCACAACCCCCTTGCAGCGCATGTCAAACAGCTCTCTGACGCACGGAGGTGTGTGTGCCGGGCGGGCGGGCGCACGGCGACGAGCGGCTTGGGCCGGAGCGACAGCCACTGCAGCCCAGTCAGCACGAGCACCGCCGACAGGCCGATGACCACCACGTCCGCGCGCGACTGCGACGAGCTCGCGTCCGCCACCGGCGCGACCTGCAGAGCCAAGACGTTGAAATCAACACGCTTGCATGGTCCGTGCGCACTGGCCTACGAGCAGGAGTGCAGCCTCTTCTCCAGGCTGTTGCTTCAAGCGTAGAGGCGGGCGAGCGGTGCTGAGCCCGTGCGGCCCACCCCCGACGCCAGGCGGTTGGCGAGCACGCCGCCGATGCCGAGCGCGCCGGCCGCGAGCGGGACGCTGCGCAGCGCGCCCTCAAAGCGCACCGCCCAGTCAAAGTCCTCGTCTGGCGGCACCTGCGCACATGGTGGCGCCCCTCAAACGTCACGTCTGCATCCATGGTTACACGTGTATTCTGCACGCCAACCACCGCCTTGCCTACCTCTGCGCTGGCTGCTGTGCTGCGATACCTGGAGCTGCGTCGTGCTGGCGCTCGCCTGCTGAGAAGCAGGTATGTCCTGCCGCAGCGGCAGCACTGCAGCGCAAGGGTACACGGGGCGGGCAGGGCCGGACTGCGCATGGTGCTCGAGTACCTAATCCATCTGTATGGCTGTGCGCGATGCAGATGTGTGACAGGCGTCGCAAGCAATTGTCCCGTATTCCCTTGAATGCAAGTCTTGTAGCTGGCTTCTATCTCCAACGCTGTCTACGCTGTTGGCGCAGAACCTCGATGAGCCTTCCAAAGGCACCGATGGCGGAACAAAAGATGGGCAACGACGGCGGCGGCCCCGGGTGTGACACAGTGATGACATGTCAGTACGCTTGGGCCTGCAAACGCTGGGAGACAGCCTGCTTCAAAAGCATCAGCACAAGTCTCTCTTGCGTTGACCACAAGCCCATACTTTGCTTGTCTGCACAGTGCTGGAGGCAATGTGCCGCATATATGCGCACTGCATTGTACAGAGCTGAGTTGAATCTTTGTGATCCTCTCCACTCCTTCTATCATATCGCCTGCGCTGCGCAAGTTGCATGAAAGGAAGTGCGGACGCGTGTGTTCAGCATGCACACTTGAGCTTTGAGGCAAGGCTTTGCCCAGTGCTTGCACTGTCTCCCTGTGTATAGTGTCGGGCCTTTCAGAAAGAAGGGTGTGCAGGGGCTAACCAATAGCACGCATTTGCCGCGCGCCGCCGAGTGCTGACAGGCTCTCAGCTGTCCAGCTACTCTGCTACCAGCGTGTGGTACCAAGGGCTCGCCGCGTGCTGACAGGGCTGACGGCCAGTGCATGGCGGTCGAGCTGCGCAACGGCACGCACGTGCGCACCTGGACGCGCGGCGGCGCGGGCAGCCGCGCCACGTCGGCGCCCGAGCAGGCGCGGGCGGGCGCGGCGCCCGCCCACCTGGCCGCGCTGCAGGCCTTCCTGCCCGACGGCTACCCGGGCTCCGTGACACCTGACTACCTGCGTGCGCCCCCCGCGGCTCCCGGGCGGCCCGGCCCGCACAGCTAGCGCTCCGGTCTCTCGCGGCCGCCACCTGCTCGGTGCCCAAAACCACCATGCTATGACCACTGCTGCCCTGCAGTTCCTCGTCAGCAATATCATGCTCAGGCAGGTGCTAATGGTACTGCTCACGTAGGGAGCTGCGCATTTGCGTGACGGGCGGGCTGCGCGGCGCAGGGTACCAGGCGTGGGACTCCGTGCAGGCGCTGTGCTCGTACGTGCGCGGCATGCTGACCTCGCAGGCGCTGCTCACCGGCGTGGGCGTCGGCCGCGCGGCGCGCCCACGCGCGGCGGCTCCTTCTCTTGGGACTCGGAGTTGTGCTGATGTGCTTGTGCAAACATTGAGTGGCGGCGCATGCTCTCCTGCACAATATTGCAGGATCCATGTACATGTGGTGTGCATGGGCAAAGATGTTCTTCGAGTGGCACCAGTCCTGTTCCACATTGGGCCCCTTCAGCCGCGTGCCACCCTCATGGTGAGGGTCTTCACGAACCATGTCAGAACGGCTCGGCGGACCTCAGTAAAATTGTGCTTGGGGATGGTCCTGATGGGCTGCGGTGGGCCGCGCGTGCAGGCGGCGACGCCTCTGTCGGCGGCGTTCCAGTTCTTCCTGCGCGACTTTGCCGGCATGCTGGGCGGCATCCTGTTCGCGCTTGCGCAGGCGCGCGCTCTCTCGCCATCTGCAAAAAAGGTTATCATGTCAGTCTGCATCACGGAGGTGTGCATCGTGCGGTTGGGCAGCGCGGCGCTTGCAGGCAGTCGATCCAAGGCGGGTCCACATGGCGAGCTTCTTCAGACTGTCACCAGAGTGGCTGGGGAGCCACATAACTGATTGGTGCGGTGTTCGGCCAGGACCTGGGAGACTCAGCATGTATGGCTTGTGCTGAGCTGCCGTGGCCGCGCAGGGCTCGGACCTGGACGCGCACGCAAAGCAGTGGCGCCTCTTTGCGGATGTGTTCAACAACGTCGGTGCGCCCCCGGCAGCGCTCACGGGCCGCGCCGGACCGCACGTGAGTGAGCCAGGCAGCCTGACCAGCGCATGCGAGCACAGCGGCCAAGCCTTTCTGTGTGAGCCGGCAGGAAAGCAGGGCTGTCATTGTGTCTGCGGACTGTCCTCCGCGCGCAGTGTGTCATATCAGCTCATGCTATGTTCATGTCCAGTTATGTCTTGAGATGATGCGCGTGCGATCGACGGAGCGCCTGCGGTGTGTTGAGGGTTTCACGACGCGAGTTTCGCACAAACCCGGGGCTGCGGGCGGCCAGGCTACCTGCTGGAGCTCACGTCGCCCCTGTACCCACGCTTCTTCCTGCTCCTGGCGTGCCTGGGCAGCCTGGCGCGCGCCATCACAGGCGCGCGGCCTGACCCGGCCGCGCGCCCACACCCGGTTTCTGCCTGATGTGAAGCACTCGGGGCGGTGCGCAGCACAGCCCGCAGGTCATGTGCGCGGCGCCGCAAAGCCGCAGGGCACAGGGGCGCAGAGTCGGTGCATGCAGACTGGGAGGGTCGGTGCTCTGAGCGGCTGCGGCGCCGGTCGCAGGCGTGGCGGCGGGCGCCACGCGCGCTGCGCTGACGCAGCACTTTGCGCGCACGGGCAACGCCGCCGACGTGGCCGCGAAGGAGGGCTCCCAGGCGCGCCCCCTCAGCATCCGCCCTGCGCCAGAGAGCTGCTGTGTGCGGCTGGGGAGGCTGTTGTTTGTTTGTGTTTGGGGCGCGTGTGGCGCGGGTCGCCATGTCTTCCAGCCAGCGCGGCAGGGAACGCGCCCGCCGGTCCAGCACAGAGTGCCTCGGCTGCCTTCCACCTAAAACCACAGCCCGACTGATGCGGCGGCACCTCTACCCGCTCGTGACTCTCACAAAGTCTTAAGCTGCAAGCAGACCTGTGACCATGTGACAGTGCACCCGCTAGCATCGCACCGGCTGCATGCCGGTCGCATCAGGGAGGCCTGAGCCCAGGCCGGGCCGGCGCAGGAGACAGCGACCACGCTGGCGGGCATGCTGCTCGGCATGCTGCTGCTGCAGGTCACCGCAGGTGGCGGCCTACGCGCGCACCCTCATGCGGCGGCTGCCGGGGCCTGCCCTGTGCTTGCACCTATGCTCGTGGTGCAGCGGGTCGAGGCGTCTGCCGCCGGCGGCGTTAGTGGCAGCTGGCTGGCACCGCTGCATCCGGGTGCTCCGTAACAAGGCGGCTGTCTTGGTGGACATTGCGCGCGCCGTCCATGGGGCTGCCTGCCCTTGGCCGGGCCCTCACAGGAGCGCACGCCAGCAAAGCTGACAAAAGCCCCATGAGGGCGCTTGGGCGGCGTGGCTGAGCGCGGGCGCACCCGCCGGTAGGCGCGCCGGCGGCGGTCTGGGCAATCTTTGCCGCGCTGACGGCGCTGCACATCTTCGCCAACGTGCGCGCGATGCGCTGCCTGCAGCTCAGCTCGCTCAACCGGCCGCGGCTGGCGCTCCTCCTGCGGCACTACCTCGCCAGCCAGGCGCGCGCCCGCCCCGCGCCGCCACGCTGCCCCGCATGAGTGCGCGCCGCCAGCGCGGTTTGTGTGCGCCTTTGGTGTGCGGAGTCCGTGTGACCTCGTGTGATGCTCAGCCAAATGTGCATGTTAGCAGTCTTTGGTCCAACAGTGTGCGTTTGACATCGGTTGCACCACTGTCGTGCTGCTCATGCAGGGACTGCTCGCACTGCATGCCTATGGTCATGGCACAGGAAGCTTAGCGTACTTACTGGGGCAAAGGGTCGAGCGGCGTGCGCCGGGTCAAAAGGCGGCGCCCCTAGGCAAGGCCCGCGGAGTGCGCTCCGTCCCCGCGCAGAGCCCACCAGGCTGGGGACGCACATAGTGAGCAAGGGTGACGGTGTCAGGTGTAGCACGGGATCATTGAAAGCGGTCTGTATTCAGCTCAACGGCGGCCTGAGCGGCCTGCCGCGCCCTGACGCGCGCGGCGCCGCCGGCAGGGAGAGGGCTCCGGGCGCGTGCTGACGCCGGCGGAGGCCGGCGCGCTGGAGCCGCTTGCGCCGCCGCCGGTGCAGGGCCTCTGGGAGGGCCTAGCCGGCAGCACGGCGCCCATCGACCTGGGCGCGCCCCTGTCGGCACTGGTGCGCCCGTTGGGCCGTTCCGGGGGCGCCAATGCCAGGGTTTTGGCCTGCCCTCGGACCCTGAGCCAAAGGTCTTGGTGGCAGTGGGTCGGGCATGTGCCGGCAAGATGGTGCGCTGGGCAATCTCCACATGCGCAACTGGTGGTTGCTGTGCTGGCTACCTGACGCCCTCCCGGGCCTCCCAGTCAGGCAGACCTGAGGATGCCGCACCCACCAACTTGCTGCGCCGCCGAGCTTGTGCCAGGCTATGAGGTGTCGTATGGGGCGAGGTTGAGCGGTGGTGACAGCATCCTGCGCACTGCCAGAAAGGTGGCCTCGAGGGCGGCATATTCCCGTTGCATGGCAAAGAACACGTGCACGTGCGGCAGGCGCCTGGCTTGCGACCTTGCTGGCGCGTGCTCGTGTGTAACCCGTGCCACTGAGCTCTTGATGATTGGGGCCAAGCCAAGAGGTTTGGCCATGGGCTGCATGGCGGTAGTGCGGAAGACCGCTGCCATCCACGCGGTTGCATGACTGCAGACCTGCGCTGCGTCTGTCTACAGACCCACCACGCCCCGGCGTGCACCTGCAGGGCAGCTCTGAGGACGTGCAGGCGGCCCTGGCAGCCGCGCCGCCCGGGCGGCGCCATGTGGCCGCCCTCGCGGAGGGCCGCGCGGCCGTGGTGCTGCGTGCTGACGCCGGCGGCGCGGATGTGGCCGCCGCGTGCGCGCATGGGCTGCTGCTCCAACGTCGCAGCCTCGTGCGGGTGTGCGCCGCGCCGCGCCTGGCCCTGTGCCAGCCTTGATGCCGTCTCACGTGGGCGCCGCCTCGCCATTGCAGCGAGCTCATGCGTTTGTGTGCCGTGCCAGTCCAGACTCATGATATGCATACTCAATCCCGAGCGGGGTTGCTGCTCATAGGTCGCCTTAACATGCGATGTTAAGAGTAAGTTGTCATAAGTAGTCAAGCAAGCCCTGGCTGCACCAATCAAAGCTTGTGCGGTGACGTGAGCAAGTGTCAAGCACACAGTCGCATGTTTGCTTCATCGTCAAGCAAACACAGTTGAGGCCTGCTGTGCTGCGCCAGGGCACGCGCATGCAGGAGGCCGAGCGCTGGGTGCAGCACGAGTGGCCGGCGTTCGAGGCCGCGCTGGGTGGCAGCTGGAGCGCGTGGCGCTCGGCGCGGGGCCCTGGCGCGCGGCCTGGGGCGACGCGCTGCCCTCACATGCTGCCTCTTAATGACTGTCACTGCCCGAGGGTGCACACAGCCAGTGGGTGCTCAGCCGTTCTGTGACGGGCTAGCGCGCTAGGGGCTGGCGCTGGGGTGCGCTTGTTCCGTACCGAGAGGCAGCGCAAGTGCATGGCATCTGGCGCAGGCCTCTGGCGCAGCGCTGCGGGCGTTATGCTGCTGCGGGGTGCGGCATGAGGAGCTCTGGATAGTAGCAAGCAGCACAGCTGTGTTCTGGCGTGAGTTTGCACCGTAGTGCTTTCTGTGGGTCACCTCAGCTTAGCCTGTTGGGGTACTCCTAACTCAGAATATGGTGCGCCGCTTGTGACACCCTGCAATACGTGCAGCCTGCAAATACTTTTCAATTTAAACTGGATACCGGACTGTGACCAAGTGCAGGACAAGGGTACACCGTCCCTGATAGGTGACAAATTTGGGACCATGCGCTGCTCTCTGGCTTCACATTTGAAGTGCTCACACATGACCCATGGCCGTGTCCCTCTGATGACCCATCAGAGGCGTGTTTGGCAGGGTTTACGCAGGCTAGCGCGCATCCACATGCAGGTGCATATACCCAAAAGGAACGCTATGCTAAAGCCTGGCTTAGCAACCAGTGGCTTGTAGCCACACATGTCACATAATCAAAACGGTTTTCCTTTGCTCTGAGAACATTGTATGTATTTGTATTGGTACCAAAGTATACCCCGGTTAAACAACCGGATACGGTAGTGGTCGCTCCGCAAGGACACTCCCACTCTTTTAGAATACCACTCTCACCTCCTAACATCGCAGCGTGGCCTTGGACGCTCTGCCGCTTGGACGGCACGCTATGCTGCCGCTTCAAAGGACGCTCTAGGCGCTGGCACGCCATGGCGGCTGCGCCGGCGCGAGCGAAGACTTCGTACAGGCCGCAGGCGCGGCTGGAAGTGTTCTACACAGGCGGGCCCGCACAGCTGTCGGACGAGGGGCTGCTCGCCTGTGCGTGCGGCGATGAAGTCAAGGTGACGGCCCGCATACCTCACTGAATGGGCCGCAAGTGACAGACTGCCTTGTGTCAAGCCTGGTCTTATTGGTGAGAATTGCAAGGCAGGAAGCACAGGCAACTGTTAGTGCAGGCATGGTAGCGTGCGCCTCCGGGCCGTCAAGCTAGGCCCCGCACAAGTAAATATACCTTGCATTCTGCAGCGGGAGGAGTGGCGCCCCGCCGTGCCTCAGCTAAGCCGGAGCGGCACTCACCGCGCGCGCAGGTCGTGGAGGTGGCCAGCGGCCGCGTGCTTGCCACGCTGCCGGGCGACTCGGAGCCCGTCACCGCGCTCGCCTGGTCGCCGTCCGGCCGGCGCCTGTACTCCGCCTCGCGCAGCCTGCAGCAGCGCGCCTGGGACGCGGCGGCCGCCGTGGCGGCCGGGCGCGAGGCAGCCGCGGCCGGTGCTGGCCCAGACGCAGGTGCCGCGCCCGTCCTGCTCGTTCAGGCCTTGCGCAAGCGACGCTCTGGCAGCGCTTGCGCGGAGCAGGGGTCTGCTGAGTGATCGTATGGGAGTTGTCCTGTTAGTGCCCCCCCAAAGGCATGTTGTGCCAGTGGTGAGCAGTGTTGCGCCGTCTGCCAGTTTCGCGGGCCCCCTGGTGTCCCCGAGCTCAGGCAGTGCATGCGGGGGCTGCTCTCGGCGGGTGCGCGCTGAGCGCGCTGACGTCGCGGCTCCGCCGTGCGCATGGCGCAGCCCTTGCAAGCGGGTGGAGGCAGGCCGCGGTTCTTTGGTTGAGCAGGCTGCCGTCAGAGCATGGAGGCAGACCGGCGGGAGCGTTGATGCCGCAGTGACGTCTGCAGCGGCGGGCGCCAGGCGCTGAGGGCGCGCCGGCGGCGGCGGCGGGCGAGGGCGGGGCGGCCGGCGCGGCGCCGGCGCCGGCGCCGGCGCCGCTGCGCGCGTGGCGCGGCCACCGCGCGCCGGTGACGGACCTCGCGGTGGACGGCTCCGGCGGGCTGCTGGCAAGCGCGGGCGCGGACCGCAGCGCGCGCGTGTGGGACGCCGACGGCTTCTTCTGCACGCACGTTTTCCATGGGCACCAGTGCGCGGGCCCCGGCTCCAGATGCCCTTCACAAGCCCTAAACAGCGCAGATCAACACCTTCACTGGGCAAGCGGCTGCCGCAAGGCTCTGCAGCATGTTGGAATGACAGAAGAGGCCGCGGTATTGACCAAGACGTCACGCGCATTTTGACAGAGCCCGTATGTTGTGCAGGCGGGTTTTGCCCATGGCTTAGCCCATATGTGGCTCTCAGCTGTGGCTTTTTTTGGCCCTGCTTGCGAAATTTAACAGGATGGTGTTGCATCCCTTCCCTAGCTCGGCCCGTTTGTATTATGTAACGCACTCAGGCTGCAGCGCAGCCGGCGACCTGTTTAGAGTCACTGGCGGGCCGCTCCCCTGGCCACGCTCAGCGCTGAAGGCCGCCCAGAACGATTTCGGCCGGGGCGCCGCTTGTGCCGGCGCTGCGCTTGCCGCGGCTGGCCACTGGTGCACCGAGTCGCATATAATAAGAGGAAAAGCTGTGAATGTGTTACCTTCAGGCTTGCTGATCTTGTGGCAGGGATGGGAGCACTCGCATGGTCACCTTGGCCATGTAGATAGCCGCGAAGGTAGCCGCGAGCTTTCGCAGCCGCCGGCGGCGCGACCCGCGGAGCGCGCCCTCGTCGGCGGCCCTGCCGGCGGGCGCGGGCGGGCCGGGCTGAGCGCGGGGTGCCTGGGCAGCGCCGTGGTGCTGCGCATGCTGTACCACCCCAGGCAGCTGATGCCGATGGGTGCGGGCGGGCCGGGCTGAGCGCGGGGCGCCTGGGCAGGGCCGTGGTGCTGCGCGTGCTGTTCCACCCCAAGCAGCTGATGCTGGTGAGCGCGGGCGAGGACGCGGAGGTGCGCGTGTGGGACCTGGTGGACAAGTCCTGCGTGGCCACGCTCAAGGCGCGCCCTTGTACCCTACTCTTACCCTACCCTTGTGTCAGGGTGCGCGGGTTGCTGTCCTGGGCGCAGCGCCGCGATCTCGTGCAGAGCTCGCCCAGTGACGCGGCATCGGTGGCTGCGCCTGCGCTGTGCTGAGCTGCGATGCAGGTGGCGACCCAGCATGCGAAAATGCTGTGGCCGCTGCATCGCGGGCCTGCGCGCAGCGGTGCACGACCGGTGGCGTCGCGCGTGGCCGTGCACTGAAGCTTATGGCGCGCGTGCAGGCGCACTTCAGCGCGGTGACCGCGCTCAGCCTGAGCCCCGACGGCTGGACGCTGCTGAGCGCCGGGCGCGATAAGGTGGCCGTGCTGTGGGACCTGCGCAAGTATGCGCAGCTCGCGACGGTGCCCATACATGAGGCCGTCGAGGGTGCGCACCCGTTGCTTGCGCAGACGGTGCGCGGGTTGCGCACGGTCTGGGCGCTGCTCCCGCGTCAGGAGCAGGGTGTGCGCCCGCGAAATGCAGTGCCTGACCGGGGACCTGGTGCGAGGGGAGACCCTGAAGAGGATCCTGAAGGTGACCCCCTGCTTAGGTAACGAGGTGCAGGGCTACTTGACGTGAGTGCGCCTGAGGGACCATGCACCAGCCGGAGCAGCCGCAGTCAGCATCCCTCCCAGTTCACAGCAGCCGTGTGGGCCCGGCACCCGCAGCGGGGCGTTGCCTCACGCGCTGCTGCGAAGCGCCATCGAGGGGGGCTGCTCATGGCCCGGGCGCTGCGCAGGCGCGGTCATCGTACCGGCAGCGGCCGCGCTGCCCGGCATGGCGGCGCCGGAGCGCGCGGCCGCGGACGCGCGCGCCGACCGGCGCGCGCTATACTTTGCGACCGGCGGCGAGCGCGGCGCGGTGCGGCTCTGGCGCGGCGACACCGGCCGCTGCGTGTACGAGCTGCGCCCGGGTGCGAGGCGCATGCGTGGTGCAGGGCGTGCCGCTGAGGGTTCGCGGTCTCAGACCATGCTCAGGCCGTACGGCGTCATCCCACGGTATAAGTATGCATCGCTATGTCGGCGGAACAGCAACAACATACGGGTATATCGACCCATCCCAACGCTGGCCATTCTCTGCAGGCGCGCCGGACGGCGCCGCGCCTGCTGCAGCGCCCGCGCCGGCGGGCGAGGAGCTGACGGGCCTGGCGCTGCTGCCGCACGGCGCGGGCCTGCTGGCGCTGACCGGCGACTGCCGCGCGCTCCTACTGCGCCCCACGGTGCGCCGCCGCCGCCCGCCACCTCTGGGCCAGCGGACCCAGCCCTGATCTGCCCCGCCAGCCAAGCCGAAAGTATGCGACTGCGTCGGCGCGCCGCGCGCGCCGGCCGGAGCAGCGTGCTGCAGGCGGCAATGCTGCCTGATGTGCCCCACCTCAGCACCCCTGACCCTGCAACCCTACGTCCTCAGACCCTCTGCGCCGCGCGCCAGCAGGACGCGGGCGGCGCGCGGCACCTTGCAGCCGCGCCTGAGCTCATCGGCAACGTCGACGAGGTGACCGACGCGCGCTTCGTGCGCGGCAGTGCCGGCGCGCCGGCGGTGCTTGCGCTCGCGACCAACGCGCCGGCGGTGCGGCTGTTCGACCTGGCCACCATGGCCTGCACAGCCACGCTGCGCGGCCACACGGAGGCCGTGCTCGCGCTGGACGCGCTGCCTGCCAGGTGCGGCCCGCAGCATAGGGTTTAGGGTTTGAACAAATCCTACATCCGCCCTGATCTGAGTGGCCCCTGGCATAGGGTTCAGGGTTTGGTGTCCCAATCCAGCAGCTGACCTGGCTGGCGGGGCGAATGCGGGCAGCCGGCCCGTGCCGCCCTGCCTCGCGCGCGAGGCCTGCCGCATGCGCTGCAGCTGTCACAGCCTGAGGTGTTGCCCGCCAGGTGGCCCACGTTCGAGCTCTTTCCCTGTGTCGCCTGCTTCCAGTGGTGCTTGCGATGAGCTCCACCCGGAAGGGAGCATGCTGCTGCCGCATGAAGCGCTGCCAGCCTCATCAGGCAGCGCGGGCTCGCGCAGGGACGGCGGCGCGGCGCTGCTGGCCTCGGGCGGCAAGGACCGCAGCGTGCGGCTGTGGGACGCGGCCGCGGGCGCCTGCGTGGGGGCTGGCGCCGGTCATGCGGGCGCGGTGGCCGCGCTCGCGTTCGCGCGCCGCGGCGGCGGCTTCCTCGTCAGCGGCGGCGCCGACCGCCTGCTGAAGGCGCGGCGGGGCTCTGCTGCAGATTAGGGTTTTTTGCCCTTCTGTGCAGCATCGCAAGGTATAGTCGCGAGGGTTGTCAAGCGTGATCAGCGAGCTGCGCTGCAGCTGTGCTACGCTGCTGCTTGTTTGTGCGCATGCTTTTAGGATTTTTTGGCGACGTTGCCATGATGAGCACCCAGGGCCTGTGCGGCACACATGCTGCGACCTGCAGCGTCAGGAGGCCCTGGTTGCTGAAGCGTGATGCGCGCAGGTGTGGGACGTGAAGCCCTACCTGGCGGCAGGGTATGCGGCAGGGCCGCAGCCGGCCGCGCTGTGCGCAACGGCGGCGGCCGCAGCGCACGACAAGGACATCAACGCCGTGGCGGTCGCGCCCAACGATGCGCTGGTGGTCACGGCCTCCCAGGACCGCACTGCCAAGGCGCGCGGCCCAGGGTGCAGGGGCAGGGTTATGCTAGGGGTTGTGCCTGCGCCAAGGCTGCTGCGGGTGCTGCGGAGCTTGGCAGTGCGTGATGTCCAGCCAACGGGTGTGGACTTCAAGCAAGTGCCTTGGAGGCATGGATGTGTTTTTGGGCGTCGCGAATGTATGAGTTGTCATTGAATAACACATAGCCTGAATGACGCTCCATGGTTGCAGAGCGTGCGCAGCAAGCCCGCAGACCAGGCGCTTCTTCAGCCGCGCAGGTGTGGCGGCTGCCCGACCTGGTCGCGCTGCACACGCTGCGCGGGCACCGCCGCGGCGTCTGGGCGGCCGCATTCTCGCCCGTCGACCAGGTGCGCGCGCCCGCGCTCGGCGTACCCGGCGTACCCGGCGTACCCGGCGTACCCGGCGTACCCGCAGTCGCCAGTCATACAAGCGGGCCTTAGGGATGTCAGGCACACGTTGCTGATGAGATGGCCCTCACCCCTCCTGCACCCGGCAGGTGCTGACCAAAGCTGATTGATGATAAGCTGAGGTGCTGTGGATCTGCCAGTCGTGCTGGCAGGAGCGGGCCGCAGGCAGCGTCAGCAAGCGCGGCGGGCCTGCCACCCGGCGCAGGTCCTTACCGCTGAAGTGCCTGTGACATGCCGCCTGACGCGCGGGCCGCGGCCAGGCGGTGGCGACGGCGGCCGGCGACGCGACGGTGCGGCTGTGGGCGCTCGCGGACGGCGCCTGCCTGCGCACGTTCGAGGGCCACGCCGCGTCCGTGTTGCGCGTGGCATTCATCTCCGCCGGCACGCAGGCGTGCCTCCGACCCGCACTGCAGTGCGAGGAGCTGCCGTGTTTACCAGTGTGGGAAAGCCTGTTGCTTGTTCCTGTGTCTCGGGCAGCAGCAAGGAGAGTGCTTGTCATGCAGGCTTCTTGCAAGACTGACGGCGATCATATTGCAGGCAAATGTATTGTTGCTGGGTGCCTCAACTGCTGATGTAAGTGTGTGTGCGCATGCAGCTCGTGTCGACGGGCGCGGACGGGCTGGTGAAGCTGTGGGGCGTGCGCAGCGCTGAGTGCACGGCCACCTTTGACGAGCACGAGGGCAAGGTGGCCGCCCCGACAGCGCTCTTCACAGTGCTTGCAGGCGTTGTAATTGGTCGTCAAAGAGTGTGTTACACCGCAGTAAGGCATAATTTGTACAGAACTGACGCTGTACCTCTGCTTAGATTTATAGCCTTACCAGCAGTGCATATTTTGGGCGTCTTGCAAATGCACTATGCCTACATGTTCCCTCTTTATGCCTGCTGTTCAGATGGGTTGAATGAGGGTTGGTGCTGCTCACAGCCTTTTTAGAAGCAGCAGCGGCCGACTCGCGCAGGTGTGGGCGCTGGACGTGGGCTGCTGTTCAGAGGTGCTGAGTGAGAATTGGTGCTGCTCACAGCCCGTGAATGAATCTGGTCGACGCGCGCAGGTGTGGGCGCTGGATGTGGGCGGCGAGGCCGAGGCGCTGCTGGTGACGGGCGGTGCGGACGCGCGCGTCAACGTCTGGCGCGACTGCACGTCCGCCGACGCGGCCGTCGCCGCGGCCGGCGCCGCCGAGGCCGCGCGCAAGGCGCAGCAGCTGGCCAACGCGCTGCAGGCGCGGGCGCAGGCCAATGCGCTACAGGGGTTGTAGGGTATCGTCCAGGCGCAGCAGCAGCTGGCCAATGCGCTGCTGAAGCGGGCGAGGGGTACACTGTCTTCTTTCTCCTCATTCTCTTTTTCCCTCCCCGATTAGTGGGGCCAGATACATGGGTGTTAAGGCCCAGGGTGCATGGCTGCCAGGATACGCTGGGGCCTGTGATTGAGGGCCTTTGAATGAGGCAGCGGGTCCCACTGCAGGCGGAGGACTACGCGGCGGCGGCGGGCCTGGCGTTCGAGCTGCGGCAGGCGCGCCGGCTGCTGGCGGTGGTGGACGCGGCGCTCGCGCGCGGGCCGGCCGCGGCAGAGGCCATCCTGGGCGGCCTGGTCGCGCCGCTGGCCGGCGAGCGGCTGCGCGCGTGCCTGGAGTTCTGCCGCGAGTGGAACACGCACTCGCGGCACTGCCACGCGGCGCAGGCGACGCTGGCGGCCGTGCTGCGGCACCACCCGCCGGAGGCACGCCCAGACACGCGCGGTCGTCTGTTTTGCAGGCTGGGAATGCTTGCGAGGGCGTATGGTAAAGGCTTTTAGACTTCTATCAGTAAACATGGAAACATGGGGATGTTAGGAGCTTTCAGCGCGCACGGTGCACGGACCGGTGACGAGAACCTGCGATGTAGATCTGGTAAGTTGCTGATGCACCCTGATGACACGCATCCTCACTATACCGAGGTCCCTGCACCGAGCGGCGTCCGAGCTGGCCCTTTCCAGGACCACACTACTGCTCTACATTGCTTTGTTTGCCCCGACCTAGTCAGCACCATCCCACCAGGAGCGGCGGTGCCCGCAGAGTCTTGTTGGCTACAATGGCGGTGGCCGCTCCATTGAGGCCCCAACTGTCGCGGCGGCAGACCCTGCTGGCGCTGCCGGGTGCGGGCGCGCTGCTGGACGCGCTGGGCGCATACTCGGGCCGCCACGCCGCGCGTTTGGACCGCCTGCGCCGGTCCACCTTCCTGCTCGACTACACACTGGCGGCCATGCGCGTGCTGGCGCCCAGCGGCGCGGGCGTCGACGCGGGCGCGGCTGGCGCGCTGGACGAAACCCTGGACGATACCCTGGACAATACCCTGGACGATGTGCATGCCGCGCAGGCCCTGGACCCGGCGCCGCGCGCGGCCGCCGGCGGCGCGCCCCCGGCCGGCGGCAGGGGCGGCCCTGCTGGCGCGAGCACGGCGGCCGCGCCAAGCGGCGACGCCGCGATCAGGGACAGCGACGAGCTGGAGCTGCTGCGCCCTGCACGCGGCGCGGCGGGCGCGGCGGGCGGCCACGCGGGGGCGGCCGGCAGTGAGGAGGGCGCCGGCAGCGAAGTGAAGAAGAAGAAGAAGAGGAAGAGGCAGCGCGCGGCGTCCCCTGCGGCCAATGGGCACGCGGCGCAGGCGGCGGCGGATCACGGAGCTGGGCCGCAGCTCGGCGCCGGCTCGGCGCCGGGCAGCGGCGCGGGCGCGGACGCCGGCCGCATCAGCGGCGGTGCGGCGCCCGCAGACGAGCAGCCGGGCGCTGAGTTCGGCATGAAGAAGAAGAGGAGGAGGCTGCTCACAGCCCCGCCTGCAGCAAACGGCCACAGCACGCCGGCAGCGGCCTCTGACCAGGCCCGCGCGGAGGACGGTGAAGGGCCGGGGCGGGAAGGCAGCGCGCCCGGGGCGCGCGGCAAGCGCGGCGCGGGCGCTGCCGCAGCGGCCTGCGAGCGGCCGGGCGGCGCGCGGCGAAGGCAGAGTGAGCCCGCCAGACTTGACGGCGCCGGTGCAGACGGGGCCGGCGCGCCGTGCGGCGCTGCACTGGCGGATGGCGCAGGAGCCGCCGCGCACCGGAGGCGACCTGGCAGCCTCGGCGCCGCCGGCAGGGCGCCGCGGGGCAGCACAGGTAAGCCGGGCGCGGCCTTGCCAGCAGGCATGAAGGCTGCGCGCGCGCGAACAGAGGAGGTCGATGCCGCCGGCGGGGGGCAGGCGGGGAGCACGTCAGGCGCGGCGGCCACCCCGCCTGCCAAGCGGGCGCATGCGCTGGCTAATGGCAAGCGTGCGGATGGCCGGCGCGCCGGCGGCGAGGCTGGCTCAAGCGCAAAGCGCAAGCAGAAGCGCTTGCTCGCGTGAGGGACCGTTGCACTATGTGTGGATGGTTGCCACTTGAGTGCTTATAATCGATTAAAAACATCTCTGGAACACGCCCGCAGAAAAAAGCCAGGCCGCCGTGCATACTCTGTTACCGTCGGCAAACGACCTGACAGGCTCCTTGCAGGCTGGTGACACAGCTAGTAAACGTCTGTCGTCAGGCGGTGTGTTGGCTACTGCTGCCTCCTCATGCAGCCGCCGCAACAGGCTGGGGAGCCTGTGCTTCGCGTGCCTCGAAGCCGTGGATGCTCACGATGCGCAGCGAGGTCAGCTCCTGCGCAGCACAGATAGGGTAAGGTTGGGCTTACCCCCATTGCACTCACATCTTGTTTTGAACGCGTGCGACGCCGCCGGCACGTGCCGGACGTCAGGCAGATACCCACAGCATGCACAGCACGTCAGCTCGCGCGCCGCGCACACGCCGCGCCCCGCCCGGCTGGCGGCGGCCGATACGGCGAGCCGCGCGTTGCAGAGCGCCGCCGCATACCCGGGTGCACGACTCCCACGGACTGATGAGGGGCTGCCGGTACGCCCGCACCCGGCTGCGCTCTCTATAACCTTGCCCTGCCCCGCACGCATGCCGCCCAGGCACCCCAGGGCGGCAGCATGCAGCACATGCTGCCCCGCACGCATGCTGAACGCTCGGGCAGGCGCGCGCGCGCGCCTGCCGGTGGCCCATCTTGCGGCGCGAGTTCTTCCGCCGGCGCTTCTTGAACACGGTCACCTTGGCGTCCTGGAACTGCTCCTGCGCGGCACCTCGCACCCGCGGGCGTCAGCGGGCCGCCCCCGGCAAGGCGCCGCCCCGCGCGAAACTGCGCAGTCCCTGTGCGCCAGGCATGACAGCCCCTGCGCCAGGGCCAAGGCCGTGCCCGCCTTGCCATTTCTGTGGTACACTTGATTTTCGACAAGTGAACAGCAACCTGTGCCATTCCATGAGACTGCTGCGTGCAGCCCAGTCTGTCTGCTTGCAGCACACCAAGGCCACACACAAGGTGGCCGTGTCACAGAAGAGCGCGAGCGGCCGCCAACAAGGGCTTGAAAAAGCAAGATGGTCATCGGGTGACAACGTGCCTCCACGACCGCGTTCACTGAGGCGCCGGGGATGTGCGGCCGCCCGACGACCGTCTCGCTGCGCGAGCCCAGCATGAGCACGCGGCCGAGCGCCAGGCGGTCGTTCACGTCCACGCCCTTCAGCTTCTCGCTCACCACCAGGTCGTCTGGGGACACCTGCGCGCGCCGCCGGGGCCAGCTGGCTTGTTGGTCAGCTGCCCCTGGCGCCCTGTGCGCGCGTAGAGCCCGGTGGCGACGCGTGCGTAAACGCGTAACGAATGCGGCAGGACAACGCGCAACGCCGGTGCGCCGACTGCGCAGGCAGCATGGAGCCGCGGCAGAGCAGTCCCATGATGCTCGCCCTGGCGCTCACAAGACAGCAGGCTGAGCGCCGTGGAGAGGCGCGCTGGGCGGCGGCGCGCCTTGTACTGCGCCGGCCCGAGCTCGACGATCGCGAACTCCGGCGTGCGCGGCACGGTGTACCGGCCGTCCACCTTGCCGAGGCGCTCGAACTGCGGCGGGCCGAGCAGCGCCGGGAGCGCCTCGGCCTGCACGCCGCCGGCGCTGGGCGCGGGCGGCGGCGCGCGCCGCGTGCCGCCAAAGGGGGCTTTGGCAGCGTCTGCGCGCGGCGCCGCGGCCCACCAGCCGTCGCCGCGCGGCGGCCTGCTCCTGGCCGCACTCGCCTGGCCAGGCGCCGCCGCGCTGCGCGGCGCTGGCGACGCCGGGCTGCCAGTCGCGCCGCGGCCCGCACCCATGCGTCCATGGCCGGCGCCCGGTGCCCCGTCAGGTGCGCTCGCCGGCGCTGCCACCTCCTGGCTCGCGAGTGCGCTGCGGTCCGCTTCAGGCTGCGCCTGAGTGTCCGCTGCGGTTGCGTCCGCGGTTGGGGGCGTTGCCGGCGAAGCGGTGGTGCTGCACATGCGCAGCTCTGCCGGGTGCATGCACGCCAGCACGGCAGGAGCACACGCCTCCCGGGCGCTGTGTGGCAGACCGCTAGTGCAGCCGCTGCTGCGCAGGCGGCCCGGAGCGGCCATGCTCAGCAGCCGGCGCAGCGCCATTGCCAGTCCGCAATGCAGCTGGCAAAGCTTGGACGGACGAGCAGGCGTCTTGGAGAGGAGGGAGGGACATCGGCCTATGGTCATGGCAGAGTGCCTGTTTGTGAGATTGCAGCAGGACCAACACCCTATTTCTGCCGCCAGGCCAGTTTGCCTGGAAAAGGAACTCACACTGCACCTCCGCCGCGTGCCAATGGAGCAGACGTAGGGCAGCTGCTGCGGGCCGGCGCGGCATGAGGACGCGGTGAGCGCAGGAGCGTGGTCGGGTGGTGCTCAGCGGAGCTGCGGAGCGCATTGACAGGGCGCCAAGATGATGGGCTCGCGGCCCCAGTGCGCTCCCGCCCCCGGCCTGTTCACCTCCCTGATCCAGCAGGGCAGGGACGGCCCCGCATGCCGCAGCGGCCTGCTCGTCAGCCTCTGCGGGCACCTATGAGACTGACGACGCCGGTGCGCCTGTGTTAGCGATGACAGGTGCGCCACTGGAGCGGAACCGTACAGCGCCGAGCATGGTCGCCATCGCATCATGCGCAGCATGCTCTGCGTTGCGCGGTTGCGCTGCCCCTACGTCTTCCCCACAGGGCTCACACTCATGCTTGCGGCGCAGGCATGTGGGGGCCACACAGTGGCGGTTGCGCGCGGCGGCGCACGCGGGAGCGCCGCGGGCGGGCGGTGGAGCTGAAGGCGCGCCCGCTCAGATTAAGCCGCGCCTCTGACCACGTGCTGCTGCGGTGCGGGGCCAGGGGCGGAGGGGCGGAGGGCGGCGGCGGAGCAGCGCGCGCGGTCGGCTGGAGAGGTCGGCCGCAGGCCGCCGAGCTGCCAGCAACAAGCGCCGCGCCGGCTCAGGCTCACGCTGTTCGAGGCGTACTGACAATCACGCTACTGCCTCACTCCTGCGGCTGACAGGGCGTGCGCAGGAGCGCGCGCCACGAAGCGGACACCGCCAAGGAGCCAGGACAGGCAGAATTATGCGAGCCAGCAGCTGCTAACTGCTGAGGCCCTTTGGCTGACGGCGCGCGCCGCGCGCGCGCGCGCAGGATGCCGGGCCTGGGGCAGCTATCCAAGGAGGCCGCGGAGCGCAAGCTCAAGGAGGGCATATCCGGCCACCGCACGGGCCTGCCGAAGAAGCTGCTGGAGTTCTTCGAGCCGCGCGACGCGCTGGAGTTCAAGCCGCCGCCGCGCAAGCGCCCGCCCAAGGTTGGCGCCCGCCGCCCCGCGCCCGCCGCCCCGCGCCCGCCGGCCGGCGCACGCCGCAGGGCGGCTCTGGCCAGGACTGACAGCTTCTTGGCAAGTGGGGCAGTCGGAGCCAGTCACAGGGGTGCTGAGGGAGGTGCAGCCTTGCTTAAGTAGAGCGCTGCGCTGGCACTACACCCTACCCCTATGGCTCTGCGCCTGAAAAGGCACCCGCCGGCCTTGCGGCGCAGGTGCCGTACAGCGGCATCGGCGCGCTGGTCGGCCTGTTCGCGGCGCCGGACGAGCCGGAATATGAGCCGCAGCCGGACGCGCCGCGGCCGGCGTCGCCGCGGCGCTTCCGCAACCCCGAGCTGGCCGCGCAGGCGCGCGTGGACATCGAGTCGCGCGCCGAGAAGTGCGCGGCCGCCCGCGCATCCTGTGGGCTGCCACTGTGCTTATGTGAGGACTGCGACCCATTTCGGGGTAGCAAGAGGTAGCAAAAGCACGTAGCATCTGGCGTACTTGGGTCATGCATGTGCAACCCTCCTTCTGGCACAACACGGTGTTGCGCTGCCGCCCGCGTGCAGTGCGCGTGTCTCGGACTGGCGCGCATGCCGGAGTGCGCGCGGGGGCATGCATTGCAGGGTCGTGTGGGGTTGCCGACTCATGCGTGCTGAGTGCTGATCCTCGGGCTCCCCTGCGGCGCGCAGGAAGCTGCGCATGGCGTCCCAGAGGATTGGGACGGTGCGCACTTGTCGGGCGCCCCTTTGGAATCAAAGTTTGTCCTTGGAGTGCTGCCGCACACCTTCAGGGCCGGTGTGTTAGCAGTGGTCTGATGCGTGCACCAAGCCGCGGATGTATGCGCAGCGTTGGCAGACCCTGCACAGACAGGGCGCTGCTGCGCGGCACCCTGCAGTCCTTGCAAGCTTGCAGTGCAGCTCGTGTCTGTATGAAACTCTGAGAACGCCCTAATGTTGCACCGCAAGCCGGAGCCCTGCAACGCACGCCCGAGCCAGCCCCGGCGCCGCCCTGCCTGGCGCCGCGCCGGCGGCCCGCGCGGCTGCCGCCCGCCTGGCGAGGCGCAGCAGGCATGGTTGGAGCCAGGGTCGGGCGCCCTAGCGCGGCGCGCGCGTGTGCGGCAGGCTGAGGCGCAGATCACAGAGGGCCTGAAGGAGTGGGACCCGGCCAAGGACCCTGAGGCCGCGGTGCGGCCCTAACACTAAGGGCCTGGCCCCTAGCCCGGCCAGGCCCTCTCGGCCGCGCCTTCAGAGAGGTCTCCCCTCGCGCACCTCGCATGAAGAGACACTGCGCTGCGGCGCAACTCTGTGAGGTCTTGGAGCAGCTGACTGAACAGCGACGCCCACATGTGCTGCTCATGCCGCTGAGTGGGCGCGAGCGCGCGCGCTGCCGCTTGCAGCGCCGCGGGGCGCGCAGGCGGCCGCGCCTGGCGCTGACCGGACGCCGCGCGCGCGCGCAGGGCGACCCCTTCAAGACGCTGTTCGTGGGCCGCCTCTCCTTCGAGGCCACCGAGAAGAAGCTGCGGCGCGAGTTCGAGGAGTACGGGCCCATCAAGCGCATCCGCCTGGTTACCGAGAAGGAGTCGGGTGCGGAACCCTACCTGAACCCCGCCGTCTCCCACCCCACCTGCAAGCCGGCGAGCGCCGTCCCGCAGCAGGCGCCCTGCGACACGGCCGCCGGCCTCGCACGCCTGGTGCTGCGCCTTTACAGGCGGCTGTGACGGCATGCCGGGGCAAGTGGCCGCCGCAAGCTCTTCCTGAGCAATAACTTGCGCCCCAGGTGCTTCCATCAGGGTCAGCTGGAAGCGCAGCCTGTGCGGCGCCGCTGTTTGCCCCAGGCGCTTTGCAGCGAGCGCGCACACGGGTGCTGCAGCCCTTGCGCCGACGCAGCCCGCCGCCCGCGGGGCCGCAGGCAAGCCGCGCGGGTACGCGTTCATCGAGTACGAGAGCAAGGCAGACATGAAGACCGCGTACAAGATGGCCGACGGGAAGAAGATCGATGGCCGGCGCGTCACGGTGGACGTCGAGCGCGGCCGCACCGTGCCCAACTGGTGCGTACCTGGGCCGACGTCCTCGAGCTTCTCATGCCTTGATTCTGGTCCCTGCCTCCATGGTGTTACTCCCTCTTCGGGTCCTGCATGCCCAGGCGAGTGGAGGCTTGCTTGGCTTGCAAATGACAGCGTCGAAGCAGTTGTGCGGTGCTCCTCTCACACCATCCCACCGGCAGCTGGACAAACAGCAGTCTAAGAGCCCCTCACGCGGCCTGCGCAGGCGGCCGCGGCGCTTTGGCGGCGGCAAGGGCGGCGACAGCCGCGTGGCCAAGCTGTCCAAGGCCGCGCGCGCGGCCGCCGCGCTGCTGCCGCCCGGCGCGGCGCCGCCGGCCGCGCTGCTGCCGCCGCCGGCCGCGCGGCCGCCGCCGCCGGCCGCCGCGCCGCGCGAGCCCGACCGCGAGCGCGACCGCGAGCGCGACCGGGAGCGCGAGCGCGAGAAGGTGCGCCAGAATATGGGTTTAGGGTAGGTTAGCATAGGGTGTAGGGTGAGCGCATTAGCATGTGGGGTTAGCGCAAGCGCGGGAAGGTGGTGAGCTTGTTCGGCCGCACCCGTCTGCCAGCCCATTATTGCACTGCTGCGGGGTGATGTGTGGAATGGACAATTCCGGTATCCCGCCGGCGCCCCCGCTGCTCGGCAAGGAGCCCGGGCGCAGCTGCGACTGCGGCGAGCGAAGTATGGGCAGGTCGCTTGCGCAAGCGCAAGCACAGCGCCGCGCGCTCTTGGCGAGTGTACTCAGCACGTCCACTCTACCTACCTACAGAGTGCCCTCAAACAGGACCTCGCATCTGCCGCGGCCGTCGCGCGCGCGCGAGCACGGCCGCTGACGCCAGCGCGTGCGCACCGCGTGTGCGCTGCGTTAGAGCGCTGCGGTAGAGCGCTGCGGTAGAGTGCCCTGATCGGCTCCGCCGGCGCAGGAGAAGGAGCGCGAGCGGCCGCGCGAGCGCGAGAAGGAGCCGCCGCCGCGGCCGCCGCCGCGCGAGCCCACTCGTGAGCGCGAGCGCGAGCCCGGCCGCGAGCGCGAGCCCGGCCGCGAGCGCGAGCCCGGCGGCCGCTCGGAGCCGCGCGAGCGCGAGCGCGAGCGTGAGCCCGGGCGCGACCGCGATCGCGACCGCGAGCGGGACCCCGACCGCGACAGGGACCGGGACGGCGGGGAGCGGGGCGAGCGCGAGCGCGGCGAGCGCAAGCGCGAGCGCGACCGCGAGGACGGCGAGCGCGGCTCAGAGCGCAAGCGCGAGCGGCCCGCCGATGGCCGCGACGACGGCCGCCGCCGCGACAAGGCGCGGGCCCTGGCTCGTGCCGCCATGTGGGCAGTGCTCAGCAAAGGTCAGCGCTGATGCCTGCAGAGAGGGCCCTCTCATGTTGCGGACATTGTGGTTGCTGGGCGCACACCTACAATGTATAAAGGAGGGGCGTGCGGGGGACGCACGCCATATCATGTTTGCTGGCGCAGATGCAACGGTCGTTGCTTATGTGCTGGGTAGGGAGTGTTCGTCCTTGTGTAAAGGGTGGGGGGTGGTGATTGTGCGCAGAGCAACGCAAGCAGTTGTCTGCGTTTAATTTTCGTCTTAGATTTGTCGTATGTGCTGACGTGGTGTTGCGCCAAGCGCCCAGGGCGGGGAGCGCGAGGAGGGTGAGCACCGGGGGGACCGCGAGCGCGCGGACCGCAAGCGCGACCGCGACCGCGACGCGCCGCGCGAGGAGAACGGCATCGAGCGCCGGCGCGACCGCGGGGACCGCGATGACCGGTGCGCACGCGCGCATGCTCCGTCTCACTTTCTCCACACAGCTCATCCAGATTTTTCTGCAACTCGTGCTGCTCAGAGGAGTGTTGTGACTTGGCATGGTGATGCTCTCTATCTCTGTTTCCTTGCCACAGTCAGGCTGAGACTGGTGTGACGCACAGCTGTTGCCGCATTCTGTTAGCTCCCAGAGTGTTACCACCACTGGTATGCAGTGCTGCATAGGGCTGAGTGCCAAAATGAGCATGATGTGCAGGCCGCTGTCAGGTAGGTTGGGATTTTCGGTGAAGTTCGGCCCTCAGCCATACTCTGCGCCGCCTCGTATATTGATGTACAAAGGAGCTGCTTGTTGTTGGACGTAGCCGGAGTCAGTGGAGGCCGGGTGATGCGCGCGCAGGTCGGCTAAGCGCCCCCGCGAGGATGACCGCGACCGTGACCGCGACCGCGACCGCGACCGCGGCGGGAGCGCGCGGCGGCGCGAGCGGGACGCGTGAGGGGCGCCGACCCTGGCGTCAGGGTCTGTGGGGGGCTGCCTGTGCCTGGTTGCCCCGCCTGTGTGGTGCTTCAGCTATACTCAGACCGGCAGGAGCCCTACTGTGTGTAACAGGGATGCAGACTGTGGGAGGGGTGGCGATGCGGTGCGCAAGGCTTCCGAACCCAGGCCAATGCTCCTGGGTGCATGGGCAGGTCATTGTCAAAGAGCACCAGGCAACCGAGGCTTGCGTGTGTGATCCGCCAGGGGTGAGTGCGATGTATGAGTGCAGGGCGCTGCCTGCCGGCGCCCTTCATGTTTGACGCGGGCAGAGGTTCATTGATAACGGGAGACAGGTGCGATGAATCGTTCAGCAGGGTGCGCGCCGGGGAGGGGGAGCGCCCACACTGCCCAACAGGTGCGGGGGCTTCAGTCATGCATACGATCCGCCAGCGCACGGCGCCCCACCTTGTAACACATGTTCGAGACGCGCTCACTAGCTACCATAAAAACATGCCGTGAAGGGGTGCATGCACAGGCAAAGTGTTGAGTAGCAGCAGCCATTGCTGCGTACTATACACATCTGTTTTCAAGCAGAAAAAAAACCCCGCTAAGATGCCAGTTTGAAAGGCTCATGTCAGCACACAGCTTCCATGCGCATCTCACAACACGCGTCCCCGCAAGTACAACGGCGTTTGCGTACACGCAGATGGCACGCGCTCGCTTCCCTGCAGCGACCTGGCATTTGCCATACATTGCGCACACTATCACCCACCATGCTGCAAATCCGAAAGTGCCGCTCAAAAGGAACATGATAGCGGAAAATTACATGCAGAGAGCCGCTACCAGCTCCCGCTCTCAACAAGGACCCCCAGCCTGGGGCCTGCACTGCTGAGCGAGCCAGCACGTCGCTGGCCTTGACATGCGAGTTCCGAGCCACCATCCCTGCCACAATGACGCCCTGGATATGACCTCGCTACCCGGGCTTCCCGCGCTCAACGACATTCAACAGGACGCCGGCAAGGGCTGGGCTGCGCGACGTCTCGCACTCCTCCATTGCCATGCCCTCAGCCGCAAGGTAGCGCCAGGGCCCGCTGCACCGGTCTGCAGGCCGTCACTGCTTTTCACTGTGGCGCGGGTACACTGCATATGTGGAAAAGAAACCAGGGCCGGGCTCAGCGCCGCGCCCGCGCCCCACCAGATGCCTCTCGCGCCCATGCACCTGCTCCAAGTGCAGCTCACGGGGCGCGGCGGAAGCGGCGCAGATCAGGAGGCCCTGCCGCGTGTGCGGGGCGGCGCGTGTGCGCAGCCGTAGCAGCGGCCACCACACAGCGACCCCCGCCGCCACCTGCCAGCCCGGCAACAGCGCTTGCGCCCCGCCGATGCCCAGGCCGGGCCGGGGTGCCGATGACCTCGGACCGCTGGCGTCCGCGAGCAATCTCTTGTCAGCGGCGCTCGCTCGGCGCACGCGGCTGCGCGGGCTGGCACGCCACATGCGCGCATGCCGCGCTCGAGCGTCTCCTAAGTAGCGGGTTCACAGTGCCCGCGGGGGCCGCTGCACGACTAGGCACGCCTACGTGGCGGCGCAACTCCCCCTTAGCTGCCGCCAGCGGCGGCCGCGCCCCGTGCGCGCCCCGTGCGTGCGCGCCTGCCGCTACTGGCCCGGCGGCACGAGCGCGGGCGGGCGCGGCGGGATTGCGTAGCCGGGGTAGCCCCCGTAGCTCGCGCCCGCGCCGGCCGCCGGCCGCGGCGCGCCGCCTGCGTGCCGCGCGCCGCCGCGGCCGGGCAGGCACGGCCCGCCCCACAGGCGCGCAGCCGGCGCCGCCAGCGCGCTCGCCGCCCACGGCGCCAGGAAGGCGACCGTCATCGTGGCCAGCATCACCACGGATGGCTGCGCGCACGCGCGCGCGGCGCTCAGCCTCGGGGCGCATCTGGTGCGTCTGGGTGCCCCAGGCTGCCTCGGCGCTCAGGTAACACCCACAGGCCCCTGTGCTCGTCTGTGAGCCGCCCTGGGGCCCTCCGGCGCGCGCGCGACAGTGTCTGTGCAGTTGCAGGACGTCCGCCTTACCTTACAGCCGTCGCTGCTTGGAGCAAGACTCAGTGCCGCCAAACCATGCCTCACACCTTATGGTAGTCCATACATGCCACGCAGTGACAATGCAGGTGCTTCTGCTTTTCTGTAAGCAATGTACGGGTCTGCAGATGCTCCCGCACGAGTTCAAGGACGCAAGAAAAATTCTGGGGCCGGGGCAGCGCGCGCGCCCGGTCAAACAGGTCGCCGTAGAAGGCAAACATCAGCCAGAAGAGCAGCAGCAGCGAGCCGAAGATCCACATCAGGCACGTGCCGGGGTCCAGCGCGTCCACCTGCGCGAGCCGCAGCACGTGGCTCCCCTGTGCGCGGCTGCCAGCCCTGCCCTACCCTAAACCTTTCCCGCGGCTAGCAACACCGCCCGCGCTGTTGCAGCGCCCTTCAGGCCGGGCCTCAGGCCGCGGCAGCCGTCCTTGTGCTAGGAGCGCCGCGGCGGCGCGCGCGCTGTCGCAGCCTGGCAGGGGCTGTGCACAGCCTGTCAGGGGCCTGTGCACAGCTCACGGAACGGCTGTGCGCGCTTCCCAGGCTGACTTGGCACAGCATGGCAACAGGCAAGCCCTCCTCGGCCTGCAGGCAGCCGGCGCCCGCGGCTCGCGCCCAGCCTGGGCTCCGGGGGGAACCTGACCTGAGCCCGCACCCAGTCCACGGCCTGCTGCTCATCGTGGCGCGGGCGCCGCCGCCGGCCATGCGGCGGCGCGGCGTCGCTGGCGACGCAGTGCAGCACGCCGCAGGCCGCCGGCGCCACGCGGTCCTCGTCCCACAGCTCGCGCCCCGCGGCGACCAGGCGCACGTGCCGCGTCGCCGGCCAGGCCTTGGCCGCGCGGACCTGCCGCGCTTGTGGGCTCAGCCGTGGGGCACGAGGCGAAGGCGCTGCGCCGCGCGGCTGGCCAGGCGACGGCCGCACGCTGTCAGCACACCCCTCGCGATTCCAAGCCAACACTGGTGAGGTGTGGACTCGCAGTCCCTCAGTGATAAAAGCCAAGCACTGACACACTGGAGGTGCTGAGGGTGACCAGGACCTCCACTGCCGTTATAGATGCTAGGCCTGCGGCTGGCACACGCATGTGCCACAAGTGCCAGTATAGCCAGAGCTCGCTCCCTTTGCTCAGCCTGTGCGTACAGGAACGACATACTCACAGCGGCCGGTTGCCCAGTGGCCAGGCACACTTCCAAGAAAATAACAGCCTTCATCCAAGAGCCTGTACCGTCACAGCGCATGTACCGCATGGACAAAGCAGGACGCACAGCGCTCATCCCTCTTAGACCTATGGGGGCGTGTGCGCAGGCCAAACTGTTTGTACAAACTGCGCTGCTTTAGCTGCGACCCAACCCGGCTGGTAGCGGGAAGGCGTGCCTTCTCAATAAGCTCGACAGTGGTACACTCTGCAGTGTCCAGGATGAGGTCCTCGGTCTGGCCATCTGCAAACTTGATGACGATGGGGCCTGCTGTCCCCATCGCGCTCCCGCGCGCCGATGGCCCTTAGCAACCAGCTCAGGCGCCCTCAGCTCGAGCCAGCAAGGCTCCTTGGACCAGACTCACATGTGATGTGCGCCGTGACTAGACGCTCGATGTGTGCCTACCTACCCGGGCTTTGCTGGGTTTGCAGATGTGCTTGAATGATCCTCTTGGATGTCCATTTGATGGTCCATGCGCGCCAACCAGGACCCCGTGGGCTGGCCAGCCACAGCGACCATTACACGCACATGCATGCTCATGACCGGTCCGGGCCTGCGACCAAGCGTTCCCTCTCTTCCCGCTCGGCCCCACCCGCGCCCCGCCCCACCGCCTGCATCTGCACAACCCCGGCAGCCGCGGCGCCCGCCAGCCTCCACCGCGCGCGCACGCGCCAGAGCCACAGCCCCGCAGCCCCCAGGGCCAGCACCCCGGCGCACCACAGCGCCGCCTGGCACCCAGGCCCGCACGCGGCCCCCAGCGCACGGGCGCCCTGCCGCGACCCCGCCCCCAACCCCAGCTGCGGCCCGCCAGGCCAGCAGGTCATGCGCAGCAGCCACGCGTACCGGAAGGCCGTCTCGTTCTGCGCGTGCGCAAAGCCGGACGGCCCAAAGTGCCCCGCGGCCAGGCTCGTGCGCAGCAGGATGAGCGGGCCGTTGGTGGCGGCGGCGCGCGTGGCGGCCGCCCACTTGGCGGGCGCCCAGTAGGGCACGCGCGTGTCGTGCAGGCCTGCGGCGCCGCGCGAGGCGAGGTCGGCGGGCATGCTGCCAAGGGCTGCTGTCCACTGCATGAGCACGTTGTGGGCGCCAGCGCATGGCGCGCACGTGTCGCGGTAGCACGCACAAACACCCGCGCAGTAAGCTGCCTGTCAGCAGCTACAGGCGACCATCAAAGGCCTCTCCCGCCTTTGCAAGCCTGATGCATACCTCCAAACAAGCCCCAGCTCTGTTGCAGAACGCATTCGCGGCGCACCATGCGACATGTGTGACGCCAGGCTCTGGCGCAGTCCCTGACTGCGCTCAAGAGTAGATAATCCGCATGTCCATACCAAGACCGTCATGGCTGTCAGTGGGGCCAGTCGCATGCCCAGGCTGGGGGCGCGCCGCCGGTCGCCAGCATGTGGGGGTACGCATGCCGCCGCACGTTGTCCAGCGGCGAGTAGCTCAGTATGTTGGCGGCCTCGGTCGCGTTGTGCACGGGGTCGCCCCTGCGCGGCCGCGCGGCGCTCAAGCAGCGAGCGCGGCCCCATGCCAGCGGTGTATGCTGATGCTGCAGCAGGTGCTTCACACAATGCCATCACGATGCAGACATGGCGGCGCTCTGCAGGCTGGGCCTGCAGGCCGCCTGCAGGGGAGGCGGGCGTTCCGGCGAGCGAGCGCGCAGGCGCGTTGGCGCCGGCGGCCAGCCTGGAAAGCAGGGCGCCAGCAAGCGGAGGCTGGCGCGCACCACTCCTGGTACTCCACGGTGGTCAGGGGCAGGCTGGGGTCTGACATGTCGTTGAACACGTCCACGAAGGGCACGTCCAGGATCGCCGCCTGCGCAGCGCAGAGCGCGCTCGCGCGGGGCTTGCCATGCGCGGATGCACACATGCTTCTCGCCTGCCCAGAGAGTTACTGAAGCCATGCAAGCCGGAGCAAGGCCTAATGCATGGACTGCTGTACGCGGGAGGCTGAGTGATTGCAAGCATTAGGCGCGCCCAGGGGTGCAGGAGCACTTCGACAAAGCTGTATTCACTGCAACACTGTAGACAGCGCAGACGCGCATAGTCCAAGTAGCAGACTGTCCGCGGTCACCTTCAGTTATAAGCCCAGTTATAAGCCACAATGTAATTTGTGAGACACTGTGTGATGGTAGACAGGGCGCGGGTAGACGGGGCGCGCCCGGAAGAGGTCTGGGCGCAGGTTCACTGTGGCGCCGACAGTGAGCCCGCCTGCGGAGCGGCCCCAGATGCAGAGGCGCTCCGCGCTGGTGTAGCCCTCCTGCGCCCGTTACGCGGCGGGCTGCAGCGCTGCGCCAGGCCCGGGCCGTCATGCATGGCGCGCCTAGCCAGCTGCGATGCTGATTGCGATGCCTGCGGTATGCCAAGCATGGCACCCGCGGTCATTCAGCTGAGTCTGGCTATGGCCGCCGCCCTGGTCAACCCTGCCCACCCTAGCTGCAAGCGGCCACCTTAAAGCGCCACCGCTGGCAGTGCTGTGTGGGCCGCAATGTGCGGCCAGAGCTGCCGGGCGGGCCGGGACTCAGGCCCGGTGGGCTGGCGCTCCATCCTACTTCCATGTCGCAGTCTCCACCTTGCGACCTGCATTGAGCGTGTGTCTCCCGCCCACGGCGCTCGACCGGAGACTGCATGCACCGCCCCACTGTCCGGCGCCGCACGCCGCCTTGGCGTGCCAGCGACTATGCTCGGCACTTGCCCTCTTCCTTACCCAGCACACCCTGGAAAACGCACTGCGCAGTGGCTGCAGCGGGCAAGGCCATGCTGTCGCAGCAGCGCGCGCGCTAAGCACTGGCCGCCATGATGCCGGCGCCACACGTGCTCGGCAGCGCTGAGCTCTGTCGCTGCAGCCGGGGCGCCTGCGCGTATGTGCCCCTGGCGAGCCACCAGGCGCCCGGCTGGCCGCGCGCCGCGGCGCGCGCGCACCGCAATGAGATGCTCCGCGGCCGCGACCGCGTCCGCAAACGTGTTGTTCTTATCCATCAGCCGCCCGCCCTCGTACCAGAACTGGCCGCGCTCGCCGCCGCCGCGCACGCCCGCAATGGCGTGGATGACGCCGCGCTCCAGCAGCGACACCGCCGCCGCGTCCCACTCCGCGTCATTTGGCGTCCCGTACGCGCCTGCGCCGCGTCGGCGCGAGCATGTGTGCTTGCATAGGTCGCATGTGCCCACATGGGCGGCCTCACATAGGTCCCGTACGCGCCTGAGCTGCACGCGCGCCGGTGGGCGTGCGCGTCATGCGCAGCGGCTGCCGCTGCACAGGTCAGGGTCAGGCAGGGTAGGCAGGGGAGGCTCAGCAGGCGGGGCGCGCGCACCGTACACGCTGAGCACCAGCGCGTCGGTGCCGTCCAGGCGCACGGCGTCGCGCTTGTAGGCCAGCGCGACCGGCACCTGCCGAGCGCGCGGACCAGGTCGGTGGTTTGGCGCAGCGCGCTCACCACAGCGCGCGTCTGGGGCGGCCAGTGGTAACACGGCGCAGCGCAAGGCGGCTGCCAGCCCGGACATGAGACGGCAGTGCGGGCTTCGTCGGGAGCAGAGCGCTGCGCCCCTGCTGGAGCCGCCTGGTGCCGCTGCCAGGCACTGGCAGTCACCTGCTATTCACAGGCTGGACAGACGGCCACAAGCTATGCTTTTGTCACCGCACCACCTGAAGCCTGAATGGAAGTGTGCACGCAGGAGGCCGGGCTCATGCGCCTGCGCCTACCATGCATGTTCCCCTTTCAAAACCCACAAGCAGACTTTGTGACAGCACATGGAGTCACCAGGCATGCTAACAGCGCAGGCGGAGCAGTGGGGCGGCACGCGCCTCGACGCCGCCTGTGCTGGGCGCCCACAGGCGCGTGCTGCGAAACAGCGCGCGGTCGTAGCCGCCGGCCGCCTGCTGCTTCCTCAGCGCCTTGGCGTCTGCGGGGCGCCCGCGCGCAGTGGGCTGCCTGGCGCTGCGCGGCCCGCGTCCACCGAAAGAAGAGGCATGACAAGAGGCAATGAACCGGTCTGCTTGCTTGGCGGCGGAAGAGCGAGGCAGGGTGCAAAGCTCGGAGGCAGGGCCGCCGCGCGGGGGGCGCGCCTGTGCGCACGTTGACGTCGTAGGTGGACCGCAGCGTGACCAGCGAGCTGTACACCAGGCGCACCACGTCCGACGCGGCCGGGCCCTGGTCGCCCAGCTCGAGCGCGAACGCCTCCTCCTCCGCGCGCGCGCCAAGGCCGCGGACGCCCCCCGCCGCCAGCGCCGCCGCGGGCCGCGCCCCGGCACGGCGCCCCGCGCCTTTGGCGCCGGCCGCGCCCTGGGTCCGCCCGCCCACGTCCGCGCCAACGTCCCTGGCGCCCGGTCCGCCCGGGGCGCCCCCGCCCAGGGTTCCCTCCTCGCCCTCGGCCCCAAACACGCTGCCCGCGGGGTCAGCCGCGGCCACAGGGTGCGCAAACTCCAGCTGCACCGGCGGTGGCAGCGCCAGCGAGCCCAGGTCTGGCGCGGGGTCCTGCTCCGGGAGCGCGTAGACGACCGCGTGCGGCAGGCCATTGCGCCGCTCCATCAGCGTCAGGTGCCCTGCGCGGATCGGCGCTGCTGGCCTTTGGCACTCATGCAGCAGTTCACATAATGAGCTAACTTGGAGCTGTAATGCCACGGCAGAACTCTTTGACGTCAGACTTCACAATGCAGATGAGACAGGCGCCATTTGGAACAGTGTCGCTATGGTAGGTGATTGTGCAGGCATCGCACGTTACTGGCGCCGTGGAACAGAATCGTGGGCAGGGCATGCATGCACACAGTTGGCCTACCGACCTGACAGGAGGGCCACGGGCGCTTGGGCGGCGCAGAGCGGATCCAACTCCAGCCCAGGCAGTGCCAGAGCACAATGTTATGACACCCCCAACCCTGTCCTAGATCTTCGGGCAAGCCGAGGGTGGGCCGGGCGGCAGCGCACCTTGCGTGACGGTCATGCCAGTCAGGTCCACACTGCGCCGATGCTCTAGCAGGACCTGCATGCCAAGGCGGATGCAACTTCAATGCATCGCAAGTCATGCTGCGAGATTGTTTATGGGCATTTCACATGGAATAACCATGCCATGCTGTCAACCACGCAGACTCGCCTCCATACAAGCAGGAACAAACAGCACGAGCCGGCAGCGTGCAGGAAATGCGAAGCTGGACTATGCATCGTATCGCCTCTGCTCCATTCGCCGAGACATGAGCAGAAGCGCTGTGGCAGGGCCCTGCAGATCCTGACCTGCGCAAAGCTGCGACTGCGGCTCCGGGTGGCGCCTAGAGGAGAGTGACGGGACAACGTGGCGCGCCTTGGGCGGGCCGTCGCCGCTCAGGGGCAGCGCCTGGAGCTCGCCGTTCAGCTTGCCGCTGTCCCTGTCGCGCACCAGCACAAGCCACGCGCCGCGCCAGTCCTCAGCTGACTCCAGCTGGCGGCCCGGCGCGCGCCGCCCCAGGTCCGCCCACTGCCCTGCGCCAAGGCATCATGGGCGCCGCCCGCTCAGCCCTATTTGCACTGGTACCGACCCTCATGGACCGCGCGCGGCTGGCTGCTGTATCCCCGCCTGTGCTGCTCCGCATTCTGCCACTCGCCCGCATGCGGCTAAGCCCTAGCCATCGCAGTTCTCCTCGCCAAGCAAGGGCGAGATGATCCAGCGAGGTAGTTATGCTCCGAGAGGCTCATGCATCCCCCACCACACAGCACATGCGCTCTCAACGTGCGCCACACAATCAATAAACGGTCATGCTGGGCCTCCGCGCCCTCCACCCTCGCTTGCACAAGTGCCCCGTCTCCGCACAGCTGCGCTTTCAGCCGCCTGTGCTACCGCTGCTGCGATGCTGCAGGAGCGCGCCCCGCTCGTGTCCTGCCAGGGCAACCCAGGGCAGCACCTTGGGGCTCCGCCGCCGGCAGGAAGCGCGCAGCGGCGGTCGTCTCCGACGCGATTGCCAGCAGCAGGAAGCGCCGCGAGCGCGTCAGGCTCAGCCCGATGCTGAACTGCGGGTCGGCCTCCTCATGGACGAGCTCCGCTTGGCCGGGCGGCGCGCCGCGCGCCCAGCGCCACAGGCATTTGGTGCGCTTGGTGGTGCTGTCCTGCGCAGTGTGTGGTGTCACTCGGGCTGCAAGCCACCAGTCCTGCTTTGCCGGGTGGCGCACTGCGTGTTTGCAACGGCGGGGGGGCTCGTGGGCACAGACATGCCTTGGTTTTCTCGGCAATTGCAGGCTGGCAGGCCTACCTCCTTGGGCACCAGCTCCCCTTAGCAGTTTACACGTGCTGCTCGCGCATTGTCTTCGAGCACCAACTTGTTTCCCAGAGAACTGCCATGTTTATCTTATTCCCATAATGGTGAATGCCAGGGGTGGAGCGCGCTCAGGTATCAGTCAGGCCCCAGGCGCCTGCGGGCCGCGCGCCTGCGTCAGGTAGAACAGCGTCGCGTTGTCGAATGCCCACGCAACGCTGGACGCGGCCGCTGTGCCAGGCGGCGTGACGGGCGTGCGCTCGCCTGTCACTGCCTCCTGCACAAATACGCGGTAGCTCTCGTCGCCGACTGTGTCCGCCGTGAACGCCAGCCACGTGTCATCCGGCGAGGCCTGCGCTCACACCCTAGGTTATGAACCCTATCTGTATACAACCTGTATACAAACCCATGATGGGAGCAAGGCGTGATGCGAGCACATGCCGGCCCGGCACTGCCGGGACGAGCAGCTTGAACAATGCCGGGCAGTGGGCACGCTTGATGGCTTTTAAGCTGACGTCCAGATGTGTTGCACCTCGAGCGCGCCCAGCTGCCAGAACGCAGCCCCGGCCGCTTCCGCGTCCTCGTCCAGCAGCACCTCCTCCGGCCCCGCTGCGTCCATGCCCTCTGCCTCGCTCGGCGGCCCCGCTCCGGGCGGCAGGCGCCGCCTGCCGAGGCCCCGCTAGTGGGCAGGGGTCACCTTGATGCATGTGCAGTGACGCAAGTATGCCATATGTGACACGTCATATAGCTCCCAATAGCACACGCGAAACAACACCAAAATCGCAGTGAGTAGCCGCTGCCGAGTGGGGCACCCAGGCATTCACGCCACATGGGCGCACATCGCGCATGCAAGCGCATGGTGCACTGCATGCAGGTGCGCACATGCAGGGCGGAAGCGGGCGCGCGCAGGTACATGCGGGTGGCACCCACACAGGTGGCCGGCGAGCAAAGGCGGCGAATCGAAAGCATAGCGCGCGCACGCGAGCCCGCTGGTGCGGGCTCGAGACAGCTTGGCGGTCCAGTGGCAGGGCCGCGCGCGCACCGGCAGTGCACACGGTACGCGCCGCCCGCCCGCCGGTAGCTGTAGTACCAGAAGCCGCCCTGCCGCTGCGGCGTGCTGCGGTCGCTGGCGGGCAGGCGCGCCATGATCTCCGCAAACAGCTCTTGCTGCAGCGGCGCGCTGCCGGCCATGACCGCGTCCGTGAATGCATTCTCGGCCGCCTGCGCGACGGCGCGCCGGCGGCCTCGATAAAGGGAGCTTCGGCCGCCTTGGCTGGGGCCCAGTGTCGCGCAGGGTGCCGCCTCGCTCCCGCCAAGGGGCCTGCTCGGTGCAGCCGCGCCCGCATGCGAGCCTGCAGACATTATGACAGACGGGTTACTTCGGTCGGCCGCGGGTGAGACTGCAGGTCCACAGAATGCACGGCAAGCAGGAGGGGCGGGTCTGATAAGCACATGTGGCTCTGCCAAAGGACCACGGCATGGAGCATGCGTTCACAGGAGAGCAGGCGCGCAGGAAGGTCGGTTCATGTGCGTTCCGCGCTGCCAAGCCGCAGGGCGCCAGAAGCCGGGGCGCCCGAGGTCTGAATGCACAGTAGACGGGTCCAAGGAGGTATGCTCCGGTGAACGAGGCTGGGTGTCAGTGCAGGGCCGAACCAGGTGAGCCAGGACCGCCCGGTCGGTGCGCGAGTCGTCGCGCAGCCAGGCATAGTCGTCCACACGTGCAGGGAGCAGGGCCGGCCAGGGGCTGCTCAGCGTGGTGGGCCGCTGCTGCGCTCGCGGGGGCGTCACGCCCGCCGGCACCAGGTCATGTGCGGGGTTGCAAACGCCTGTGCTGGCGGCCGGCTGCGGTAGCAGTCGCGCGGATGCGAGCGCTACCTGGCGCGGAACAGTGACTGGCCTGTGTCTGCACAGCCGTTCACAGCTGAGTCCGCTTAGTGAAAGCACTTCTAGCACTGAGGCCACTGTTTGCACAGCAGTGATGTAGAAGCTTATCTACTCGAGTGCAACAACCGTGCTCCGTCAGTTGTGCTTCCTAGAGGTTGATGGTGTTCAAATGACAAAGGCGCATCATTGCATGTAAACACGCACCTGAAACAATAGCAACCAGCGTGAGAGCTGAGCCATGCCAGTTAGACGCTTACGCAAGGCCATAAAGATGCAAACATAAAGCTACAGCGTTGTATATCGTCACTCATCTCCCACCAGCACGCCTGGTCTGGTTCTGGCCACCTGCAGCACTGCCTGGGCACTGCAGGCAGGCTGCCAGGCAGCTTATATCAGCATCCTGATACTGATATCAGCTGCCTCTGATCATGCAGGTGGCCTCTCAAAGTTGATCTTCCCCTTTTATCTTCCCTTTTATGCCTCTGCACTGGGGTCCAGCAGGCATATCTGCCAGGATGAGCAGCAACTCACATGTGTTACTTATCAAAGCCATGCATGGTACAGCAGCGCACAGGGCATGTTAAAGGTGTTCAGCTCACCCTGCTAGGCACTCAAAACACAACGCCTTTCACGATCACACCCTTGCAACCAGGGGCGCGTCGCAACCAGGAGCGCCTCACACATGGCTTGCTCAACCAAGCCTCGCCAACAGGCAGATGACAGTGAGGGCCCATGCTGGACATCTATCCCAGGCGCCCGGGCAGCAACCCGCTCACCTGAAGAGCCGGGCAGGTCACAGGCAACATGTCTCAGAGATAGCATACAGTCACACGCCACAAGCATTGCCAGCAAGCACACAGCTGGCGAACTAAGCAGCGGAAAGCGGTAAGGCCAGTGCTTGGCCCCCCACGTACACCAGCTCGCTCACTCAGATGGGGACCTTGCCCACCCATTCTCAGGCACACAGCGCAAAGCATTACAGCCCCGGTCGCAACGCCCGCACACTCAGCTGCATGTGCCATGTCTCGGTAACCACACTTGCAACCTGCCACCCTCATGTCACCGTCTCCCAGCCAGAGCAGCCTCCCACCTCATGTCGCGCTCGCCTGGCCAGCTGGAACAGGGTGCAGCAGTGGCGCCTGCCCGCGCCTGCCAAAGATGCACTCCAGTCTCTGCAGCCAACAACAGCTCAAATATGCATGCCTCCTCCTCAACACAACTCCCGTGGGCCTCCAGCCCAAGGCTCAACAATTTTTGACTGAACATGCCTCCCAGATTCCTCAGCTTGGTTCAGGCAGCGTTCTGCAAAACACACACAGCCCGCTTTGGGCTGCGCCACTGCGCTGAGTTCAGGCGCTCTGTGTTTGCGGCACAAAACACATGCCGAGTTGGAGCATGCGGCTAGCCGCATTGCGGCAAAACATTGCTGCCCTGGCTGCGGCCGTGACAGCCACGCATCCCTGACCATGTCACGCCCTATGCTCTGCCCTGTGGCTGAGCCATGATACAGATCGGGCGCATGCAGGCGTGGCGGGGCACCGCTCTTGACCTGCTTTGCTGCAAAACATGGCTGGCCGCACACGGGCACCTCCGCCTGACAGAGGTCTGTATGTGCACAGCCCGAGCCAACAGCCTAGCACCTGGGGCTGCCAACGGCGCAAACCACTTACATTATATAAGCGTCTGATGAGCACACAAGTCCATGGGTTGGCAGAGCCTGGGGCTGCACCCAGCAGTCAGCACAGGCACATGTCGAACGTGCACTAGCGCCCTCACGAGCCCGTTCCCGGCGCGTTGCGGCAGCAGCGCGCATTATCGCAACAGCCACTACGTAAACATACCCGCTCAACGCGCTTGATGTAAGCACTCAGGCCCCGCTGCAGCTGGCAACGGACACCAGTGACAACGGCGTTGCGGGCCGCAGCACCTTGCACTGCCCAGCGGCGAGTGCCGCTCGCACAACTGTGTTCTGTGAAACGCGCGCGCCGCCGCTACAGCTCGCAGTACACGCCGCTCATGCGGTAGCCGCGCCGCCGCGCCTTGTCGGCCCACTCCTTGCCCGCCGGCGTGTCCGCCTTGCAGCCATAGCCCTCCTGCAGCATCTGCCCCAGCAGCGCCTGCTGCTTCTGCGCGCGCGCCAGCGCGCAGCGCGCGTCAGGACGCAAGGTGCCAACACGGCAGCGTGCAGCGTTAGCCATGCCCTTGCGGCCCCGGCAGCGCCGACACCAGCAGCGCCGGCTGCTTCGCCATACGCCGCAGAGCATGCCATGCCAACAGGTGCGGGCGGGTAGCCTCACACAATGCACGGCCACCCTTTTGGGCGAACAGAGCCGCGTGAAGACCTTGCAGTTGTGCTCCTGCTTTGCAGTGCCGATAGCTGCAGCAGCTGCAAGCACTGTGCTGCGCCCGCGCACTCCGTATAAACGCGCTGCTGACTGTGTGAGACATGGGAGGTTTCCAAAACGAAGCGAGGCGCGCACCACGTCGCCGCGTATAGCTTCCTTGTGCGCATCGATGAACCACCGCCGCACCGCGTTGCTTACCACCGCGCTCAGCGGCGCAGCCGGTGCAGGGCTTCCATCGGCAGGGTCTGTCGCCGCAGGCCCCGGCACGATGGCGGGCGGCGGCCGCGCGGGCGTGCGACCCCGCGTAGCATCCCGCTTTGCAGCTAGCTCAGCGTGACCATTGCCTGCGTTTAGCCAGCAGCACAGAAGACTGAGCACGCTTCCCGCCTTTCTCACACACACTGCTACCTGGCAACCGACAACGGTTGCACTGGTGCAGAACGCCGTGCGCTGCCGCACAAACGCCGCGGCACTGTGCAACCATAGCCAGACAGTGCAACGCGCCTGGGGCCCACGGCAAGAGCAGCCAATACTCGCTACACACGCAACTCTAGGCGCAGCAAGCTCTGAGCCAAGCGCATACAAACCAAACCTCGGCCAATGCACAGAGTGCAGAAAGAGCAAAGGACCCTCAGACCTCACGCACTCGGCCCAAAGCCCCTTCCGACCTCTTCAGCAGACAAGGTGCACTACCTGCCCATTTCAAACCAGCCGCATCTGCGGAGCTGTGCAAGGCGCCGACCTGAACTCAGCCAGCCTTATTGAATGGTTCTCACATACTGGACATACGAGTGGTGCTCAGCTGCACAACTCTTCAAAGTTGCCAGGTGTGAGTCAAGCTTGGCGACGTCTCTCTGCATAGCACGCCTCGCTGCACAGCCTCACAGCGCACAGCCTGACCCTACAAGTGATGCCCAGGCAGGCTCTTGTGTCGCACGCCTGCGACAGCTGCCAGTCCGCCATTAGCCGCAGGCTCGAAGCTCATCGGCTGAGCGGCTGCGCGGCAGCTATGGCTCCAGCGCTGCGGCGCCTGCAGCAGGCGCGGCTGCCTGGCCTCTGCCGCGCACCACACGCGGGCCAGGCCCTGGCGTAGCGGCTTGGCGGCCAGCGCCGCCCCCAGGTTGCCTCGTTGGCAGTAAGCGGTGGCAACAGGAGCAGCCTATATGCGAGCAAGGCTTTGCTTTATTGGTGCTCAAGGCGCTTGCGTATGGCGTGTCTTGCTAAAGTGCTGCCCTCCCAGGGGAGCACGGCCAGGTGGTGATTGAAGTGAGGAAGAAGAGTAATTATGTTTCTTCTGCAGGCTGTCTCTTGGGGGACAGATGTCGCCTGAGCAGCTAGGCATCTTCGGCAGGCCTGATGCCTCATAGGCGCATTAACTGCTTGCCCTGTGCCTTGTGCCAGGCAGTGCTGTGTAGACATGCATGGATAGAGTCCTGCAGCACGGGACGCTTGTAAGCAAGATTGACGCTTCATTAGACGCTATTGGTTCAATTCACTCGTTCAAGGTCTGGGCCATCGCTGAGCCCCAGGACAAGCGCACACATAGTGATGATCAGGTTTGCTTTCGAAAAATGTCCTGCCAGGCACACCCAGAGACCAAAAGGGGCACTCTGATACACCCTCACCCGGATATTCTGCCTCGCCGGCCATCCCAGCAGGTTTGCCCGAGTGGTGAAGGGGATGGCCTTCTAGTCCATTGGCAATCATGCCGCACGAGTTCGAACCTCGTAGCCTGCGTGATCTGATCTTCCACCAAAGCCATGGTACCAAGGACAAAGTCAAGGGGGTTTCGCAAGTCACGCCGCATGTCACCAGCGGCCAAATACCAGAATGAAGGCAGAAGCCCTTTTGCTGGATAGCACGCGCACGCAGCACTGAAATAAAAAGCCCTCCACAATGTACAACTTGTGAAACCCAGTACAATGCCAGCTTGGTATGCTTGCATGTATGACTGCCGCAGTTGATGGCAGGCAGCCCATCACGCGGTCTTAAGTAATCAATACATTGTGCCCAACCGAATGCATGCAGCTGTGCATCCATTGAGCGTCATGCAGGCCAGTACCTGCTATGCCTACACGCGATCCAGGCTCCAGTTGATCTGCGGCAGGCCCTCCTTTGCAAGCAGCGCATTGGCCTTGGAGAAGTGCTTGCAGCCAAAGAAGCCCTGCTTGCACGCCAGCGAGATGCGTCAGGACTCCAAGGGCGCAGGACATGGCATGTCATGCGCACACGCTCCTCCTCTTATCACCATTATGCCTCAAACACATGAGACACGCTTGCTCAGCAGTGCATTTGCACGCAAGGTAGGGCAGGATCATGGTGGGGTAGCAGGACAAAGAGCGTCAGAACATTTAAGGCACGGAACTATAAGCAACCAAAGAACAGCCACACACGCCCAGCTCTCCAGGCGGCGCCGAACGAGGCCGAGCAAAGCTCAGCAGCACTGCGCACCTTCCGCGCGGACAGGCCCGAGGGGTGCGCGGCGGTGAGCACGTGGTGCCGCGTGGTGTCCACCAGCGTGGCCTTCTGCTGCGCGAAGCGGCCCCACAGCAGGAACACCAGGCCGCGGCGGTGCGCGCTGAGCACGCGTATCGCCGCGTCTGTGAACGGCTCCCACCTGCGCGGCGGCGGGCCGCATTGGCAAAGCAAGGCTAGAAGCGATCTCGCCGTGCACGGCACGCACCAGCTGCAGTAATAATCTGATCACACAGCGAGCCCTCACATGGCAGTCAATAGGTTTCTGTTCGGGCCTGCGCCTGGTGGTGATTGTGGCGGCCATAGCCTTGGAGAGCAGCGCAAGTAAGGCGGGACGCATGCGGCGGCGCACCCCTGCTTGGCATGCGAGGCGGCGGCGTGCGCGCGCACGGTTAGGACGGCGTTCAGCATGAAGACGCCCTGCGCGGCCCACTGCGCCGCGCCGCCCGCGTCAGTGCGCACGCCTCTGCTTTCACGGCGCAAAGCACCCGGCACGCTCGCCAGGCTGTCTTGCGAAAAGAAGCTCGTAGAGCGCAAGAGCGGTTGGATTGCCGCATCCCAGGACAAAAGGGGCGACTGCAGGACCAAAGCGCTGCCGTTGCGACGATGACAATTTCCGTGCGTTTTAATGTGTCCGGCACAAGCATCAGCTCCCCGACCTCTCAAAAGTCCTGATGTGGAGCAGGTGCTGGTAAGGATGCAGAAGAGCACAGAGCTGGGTCCCGGGCGCACTGGCATGCACACATGGCACGCACAGGACTAAGTACGTTGACGGAGGTGCGGCCCACCTTTTCCAGGCTGCCGTGGTTGGGCGGCGCGCAGCCGCAGTCCTCGGCCAGCTCCTTATACATGTTGGCCAGGCTGGACGGCACGCGCTGCCCGGGCGGCACGGAAAAGCTCAGGCCCATCGCCTGGCCGTCGTTGTGGTACGGGTCCTGCGCAAGGAGTGCAAAGTCGCAAGTTTCAGCTGACGCGTCGGGCGTCTGAGGACCGCAGCTGATGCCTTGCACATGCACATGCCCGTACGCGCCGTCGCCCGCCAAGCACTCTTGGACAATGAGGCAAATAAGAGTGCCAATGGAACAGCGGGGCTGCAGGGTGAGGATGTACAGCAGCGGGCGTGCGACAGCTGTGATCGGACGGACCCCGGGCGTCAGGCAGCTGGGCATGCGCGCCTGCCCGATGATCACCACACGCACGCGGTCAAAGGGGCAGCTGTTGAATGCCCTGCCGCAGCCATGCCACAGCGGGTATTAGCGGTGCCGCTTCAACACTGCATGGCCGCTCAAAATTGCCACGAGCATGTTACATGTTGCAAATCCCCCCGTATGCGAATTTTGTATGAGTCCGCGTGCGGCGGCAGGGCCCCGCGCCTGAAGATGAGCGGCTGCGGCGGGAACACGGCCTGCGTCCGCCACTCGCCCGCCAGGAACTCCGCCAGGCGCACGGCATGCGGCCGGGCAAACTCTCCGGCCAGCTCCCGCCGCCAGCTCGCCTCCGTCAGCAGCTCCGCCAGCGCCGGCGGCTCGCCGCGCTCGGCGGCCGCGGCCGCGGCGCGCCTGGCCAGCGCCATGGCCCTGCGAGCCCGCCGGCTCCTGGGAAGGCCGAGTATCTTGGGCGCAGACTGTATGCGTTTTGTTGAGGAGCAAAGCAAGTGCAGACCTCCCTGACAAGGTGTCACACAGCGTCGCGAGCATACAGGTTCCAGCGCACAGGCCAAGAATGCCTGCTGCCGGACAGAAGCAGGGCCCCCTCCTGCCCTGCCCTGCCTGAGAGCAACAGGTAATATGCGGCACACCTGTTCGCCGCGACCTGGAACTCCTGCTCAGTCGTCAGCGCCGGCGCCTCTCCCTCCGCAGCGTCAGCCGCTGCGGCGCCTGCAGCAGCATCTCCCGCAGGCTCGTGCGCCGCTGTCGCCCCGGGCTCTGCAGGCTCCCGCGCTGCTGCCGCGTCCGGACGCGCGGGCGTAGACGCGCCGGCCTCAGGGCCCACCGGCACTGGCTTGCCAGCGAGCGCCGCGCGCTCCCCCGGTGTGAGGACCTCGACATGGCTCACCACTTGCGCACGCACCGCTGTCCCTTCGTGCACCTGCACGCCCAGCATGGTGGTTGCTGTTGTGAGCAGGACCAAGCTGTCTTGTCTCTCACGCCTGCCGCAAGCATGTCTGTCCTCAATGCGCATCACCATTTGAACACCTGTCAAGCAACTCCGGCGACAAGGAGCCAAGGCAAGGTGCACCTGCTTCGCGCTCTTGCACTGCACATGCGGCGCCTTGCCGTTGCGATCAACAGTCTCAGCGGCACTCCTTTTCAACCAGTTGGTGATGGGTCGCTGTGCCATACGGGTGAGTCCGGCGCGCGGAACTAGGCATGCAAGGCCCGGCCAGGCAAGCATGCTCATCGGGCCATGTGCTGGTTGTGCTGGTTGACTGGTTGATGCACCAGCTTTGTGCAAGTAGAAACTCCAGTTCAAGGAATGGAGGTTCAATCAGCTGCCAGGGCTACTTGCCAATTGGCCACTCAGCTCTGTGGCTTATGATGTACAAATGGAGAGCGCAGCCACATGAGATGCACTCACCTGCTGCCCCTCTGGCTACCACATTGGCGAGGTCAGTGCAGGCCAAGAAAGTGCCATGTTTCATGTACCACCAAAACTCATCGCAGTCCGGATTCTACCTCCAAGTGTCTGCATGCATAAATTCTATGTGCAAGCACATGTATTCACATGTCGATACGCATGCCTGCCACTGCGTCCTACCAGCTCAGCTCACTGGATTCCGTATCCTGCATGTGAGCGCTCTCACGAGCTGACACTGATCTGGCATGCAAGGGTTCGACACCCGGCGCCCGCGGCGGCAGCACATGGTAGTGCAGCAGCCGCACATCCACGCCGCCGATGGTCAGCGGGATGCGCCGCGAGCACTTCATCCGCAGGGGCTTCGTGGCCGCGGGGTTGCCGCACAGCAGGTATGCGTCAGCCTCGTTGCAGGCGCTCTGCGCGCCACAGCGCACGGCTGAAGCGAAAGTGCGCGGTAACCCGCTTGGCACTTGCGGTGTTGAGCGGCCTTGCAGGCTCTTTCGCATAAACCCAGACAACCAGGCGGCCCGCCTATGTGCCGGTCTTGTGCACACAACAGTGTTGCCTTGGCCAGCAAGGCTGGTCAACTGCCGCTGCTAAGTAAGGTGAGCAAGTAGGTGCGCAGATGACTTTTTTTGGAAAAGCACATTCTGCTTACAATGATGTGGGTGCAGATGAGATGTCTGGAAAAGCACATTCTGCTTGCAATGATGTGGGTGCAGCCGTCTTCACTATGCCCTGATCACGGCCCCAGCGCCCATAACAGCCTTGCGGACATGCGCAGCCGAGCGGCACCCCGCCAAGGGCGTCACGCGCCTTGAGAAAGAGGCCCAGGTCCCGCCAGGCCGCCGCGAGGTCCTCGTCATCATTTCCGGCCGACCCAGCCTGGGATCCACCAGTGGCTGCACCCTCTGCGCTCGCGTCCGCGCCGCGGCCCGCGCCCGGGCGCGCTCGCACAGCGGGCGCGCCCTCCCGGCCGCCCCAACGCGGCTCGCGGGCGCCCGGCGCGGCGCGCCGCGCGGCCTCATGGCCGTCCTCCTGGCCTCCGCGCTGGCCCCAGTCTAAAGCTTGCGCGTCCTCGGGCCGGTACCCACTTATTCGCCCGCCCAGCAGGCGGGCGCCCCATGGCGGGTTGGAGACGACGAGGCGCGGCCGCGCGCCCGGGCGCCACACGGCGCACGGCGCGCTGCCCACATCCACCAGCGCGCTGACGCCCGCAGCGTCAGCATCCCTGCGCGCCAGCACTCACATGTATGTGCAGACGGGACACTTGCACTGCAGCACAGACCCATGAGTTGTGTTTGCGCGCCGTAGGCCAGAGCGCAGCCACGCCTGGATGTACACCATGCTGCAGCACAGGCTGCCTGGCAGCATGCACGCTGGCGCACCCGCAAAGGAAACAGGATACCCACGCAGTCGTGGCCGCACCTGCAGGCTAGGCTGACGGAGCCCGCATGCGCATCGCTGCCAAGCAGCCGCACGCCCGCGCGTGGCGCGCGCCGCGCCGCGGCGGCGCCCTCGCGCGCCGCGCGCCATGCGCGCGCGTCGTAGTCCGGCCAGCGCTCGAACGGCCAGGCGGCGCGGCGCAGGCCCGGCGCCGCGTTGGCCGCCATGAGCGCGCCCTCGATCAGCAGCGTGCCCGAGCCGCACATGGGGTCGACCAGCACTGCGCCTGCACATGCGGGCGCATCTGGCCTTCAGCAGCGCCCAATTGGGCCCGCCTCGTGCTGGGTGAGGCGTAAGCGTGCCAGTGCGGCCTGCACAGATGTTGCCATGCAGCCCTACAAGCCCACCGCAACGCCGCTGACTGGCAATGGCCCACTCCTTGCGCAGCAGTAGCCAGCTGGCCGGCACGCAACCAAACAGCGCAGGGCATATGGCGCACCCTCCTCTCGGCAGAGCGCCGGCCAGCCCGCGAGCGACAGCACGCCCGCAGCCGCCGCCTCGTTGAGCGCGGCCGCATGCATGGCGCCGCGGTAGCCGCGCCGGTGCAGCGACGCGCCGCTCATGTCGCGAAAGATGGTCACCCTAGCGCACGCTGTGATCAGAGCACTGCTGCTTAACAGAAGCGTGCCGGCGGTGGGGAAATATGGCTGTTGAGGCTGTCATCAACACACCTGTGTGCAATCATCAACACACCTGTGTGCAATCAATAAGCTTTGCCTTTGTTACACATGTCCACATCCAATAGAGTTGCGCAGAGCCAAGGCACCACCCTGCATGAGGGCTGCAGAGGGAAAGCATATGATACAGACGCAGCTGAAAAGTGCAAGCACAGCTGGAGCAGGACCTAATAAACCGCGGACAGCCTGCCAGGCGCAATCCCAACATAAGTGCTTCACTTGTGCTCTCTTGTGCTCGATCTACAAAGTCGTCAACGGCAACGTGCAGCAGGTTGCTGGGCCAGGAGCCCACCTGTCTCGGTGGGCCACGATGAAGAGGGGCAGGTCGGCCACGGCGCCAGGCGGCGGAGGCAGGGGCGTCTCGCGCCTGGGCCCCCATCCCGGGCCCGCCCAGCTCACATGACCATCCGACGCGTGCACACCGTGATGCCCCTGGGACAGGGGCTTCTAGCGCAAGAGCATGTTCTTGACACGCAGAGCATGTTATTGACACGCAGCGCGCAGAAGCCAAGCAACAACTACATTCATGTGACCGACGCAGAGAGCTGGCACAAGCAGCGCCTGCTCACGCTGGACCACACCTCACTGTGCACCAGGAAACACAGCATGTGATTCTAAGCTAGCAAGATTGCAAGCACTGCAGGGGTGTCCATGCTCTGTACAAGAATGCTTGAGGACACCACAGCGAGCACTGGCGATAAGCGCAACCCGGCCGCACCGCGCGTCTCGGACCGCGTCGCAGATCGCGTCGCGCACGCGCTTCTGCACGAGCAGCGCGGACGGCACGTCGGTGCACTCGGCGACGCGAGCGTCCACCGTGAAGCACTGCCGCGGCGGCAGCAGGCGCGGCCAGTCCACGAGCTGCCGGGCCAGCTCATACAGCTCGTCACCGCCCCTCCGCCGCGGGTCCAGGCTGCCAGCCGCCTGCCGCACGAGCACCCTGGCACCCACCCACCGCCTGGTCAGCCTGCAGCTCGCTCCCCCAAATTTAGCCACCCCCGGCCTTGTGCCGCACGAGCAAGTTCGCCGCTAGCTCCGGCTGTCGGTCAGCCTGCACAGCTCGCCGCTGCTACACCTGCCTGGGTCTAACACTCCGGCCGCGCGGTGTACACTGTCCTGGCCACAGCCCGTGAGGGGGGAAAACTATGCAGCACTGCTTCAGTAACTTCCTCAAGCTGTGGGTATGACAGCAGGGGGGCGCTCATATCACAAGTGTTCCAAGCAGGCATGCGAAAACGTGACAAGGAAGTATGCGCACCTACCGTATCGCCGAGCGCAGCCACAGGTTGGCCCGATACCCCGTCTCCAGCGTTCCTCTGCACAAGGAGAAGTGTTCGTGTGTGTCAACGGCGGGAGTGCCAGATACATGCAGAGTGCCGTCCAGGCTACAGGAGTCTGTGCCAGGTACGTTCGCCTGAAAGCAGCAACAGGGGGATAAGTGCAAGCAAAGCACAAGCAATGGCACTGCCAATACACATACAGGGACTCGTGCCTGAAGTGGACGCCCGCGCGGCCTGGTGCTACACTTGTCGCGCCGATTTCTGGTGACACTAGCTCCTCCGCCACCACGCCCTCCAGGCCGGGGTGACAGGTAGCGTAAAACACCTCGCCGCTGGCAAAGTGCTGCGCTGTGAGGTCTGGAGCTGCTCTCCTGCCGTGCGCCTGGCCGCTCGTGCTGCTGGCTACGCAATGCCCTGCTCTGGCACGGGGATGCAGAGCTGCCTTGACCAAGCTCGGCCACAGCCGCCTGCCTCTGCTCTGCAACATGCAACCAGGCAGATGCGAACGCTGGGGCCGGGTAGCTGGCAGCTTTAAGGCGCTCAGCTCAGGAGATTGGATGCCAGTGGCAGCAGGTGGAGGCATACGTGGGGTCATGGGTTTGCCCGTTCACGCACTACCGAAGCTGGAGACTGCACCAGCAGTCAGCCTCAACACCAGCTGACTCTCCAACCAACATTTATAAGTTAACTAGAGAAAGCAGAGGATACCTGCAACAGTCAGGGGGCAGGGCAGAGGACCCAAAAAACCTGCACCCAACCTGCACCTGCAGCGCCTCAATCCACCAGCTCCACCAAACTGCATGCCAGAGCAACCCATGTTCCGGGTTTTAAATGCTGTCACAGCATGACCGTGAAATGATTACTAAATGGTGAGCTTCACTGTACACGCCAAAAAGGAGGCCAACCAGCCGCCAAGTCACGTGTCTCTACTGCAGATCCGCTACGCAGGCACGGCCTCCACCACGCAGAACACGCCGCGGCAGCTCACAATGCGGGTGAGTTTGAACCCTGCGCTCGCCAGGAGCGCCCTCCACTGCGCCGCCGTCCGCTCGCGGCCCTGAACAAGCACCTGCAGACACATCCTTATAGTCTTACAAAGCATGGGCATGTGGCATTTGGTTACACAAGCACATCATAGAAATGACTGCTACTTAGCGCAGCATAACCCTGGGCACCGCTTTGCGACAGAGGGAAGCGTCGCTTACCCCAGCCGAATGCACAAAACCGACCAGCAGCGCAGACCTATCAAAGCAGACTTCCGCACCGATTACGCATACGCGACGTCACAGCTCAGGTCACTTGCTGACGCCCACTTGCCACTGCATGTCTGCAACGTCACGGCCTGGGCCACAACATGCAGAGCTCCTTGCGCCACAAACCTACAGGCCAACACTACAGGCCAACGCGGTATTGCATTCAAAGGCATTTTTCTAGCTGCCTTACACAGCTACACCTGGCATCGCAAGCACAGTGCGTGCCGCACCATCATGTGCAGGTCCATAAAATTGCGGAAGGGATTTTCAGCAAACTCATTGAGCATGCAGGCCTGCGCGCGCGCTGCACATCTGAGGTGCTAGTTGCGTGCTCCAGAGTGCTTTCTGACGCCAGCACTTACGTCAGACGTGCCGCATTGGTGCCGCGTTTTGAGTACAGTGGATGAGCTTTGGAAAGTGAGGGCGTCCACGTGAAGGATGAACAGAACCCCACGCATGTGTGTCCGCTGGTGCGTCCAGGAATTAGGTGCTCCAATATATGGTACCGGCATGAAACAAACATCTGGGTACCACCTTAATGCCATGCTCAATGAGCCACGTAGTCAGTGTCCCGATGATGACCTCAGTACATGTGCTCTTTGGGCTACGCGACAATCTCAGCACATGCAGAATAGTATCGCGGGCAGTACGCCGCGCACCTCCACAAAGCACAGCGTGACGCCGGGCGTCGCGCCGGCGGCTGCACGTATTGCTGACAGGATGCGCTGGCTGTCTGCATCATTCCAGTCGTGTATGATGTTGCGCAGAACCCACACGTCGCCACTCTCCGGTCGCGGCAGGGTCTCTGTGCCCCGAAACAGAGCCATGCTGACAGTGTATGACTGCACACACCGAGTGATCACTCGAGTACTGCACACGAGCACACAACACAAGCCCGTTGAGCTCACCAAAGCGCATACAATACCTCGCACCAGACGCGCATCTGCACCTGGGTGTAACTCTGCGATCCACAGCCTGTAATGAGACAGGCTGCCTGCCGGGCACTTGCAACACAACCCAGCTTATCATACCGTGCTCGTTATCATCGCGCCAATACCTGGCAACCCCAGGCATTGCCAGTGCCAGAGAGCCTGATGAAGCAGGCGCGCCCTGCTTGAAGAAGTCGCCGCCTACGAAGGTGACGCGCTTGCGCAGCGCCGCCTTGTCGGCGTCCTTGTCCCAGCGCTCGCGCGCGTTGTCGATCACCTGCGCGCGCATGTCTGCCGCGCGCGTCTACCGGCCGCTAGCGCTGCGCCCACCTGGTCGGCGCGGCGGTGTCCTGGCGGGTTGCAGCATTGCCTGACAAGCGCTTGCACCCATCAAACACCTTGCCAGCATCGGCGCTGTACCTCGAGGGATGACCCAGCGCCTGCGGGGACCGTGAGGAGTGTGGCAGCTAAACAGCCTCTAGGCGCAGAAGGGCGTGGGGCGAGCCATGGCCGGCCAGCAGCCTGGTGCCAGGGAGGTGCGTCGCAGCTATATGCAGGAGCCACTGTGCCACCATGGTACCTTGCTGGACAACTCGCGCACGCCCCTCGCTCCACGGCCTTGCCTCTAGAGCCGGGCGGGCCGCCCCCATGCGCGCGCCTGCGGCTGGTCGAACAGGACGCCCGTGGCGCGCCGGCTGCGCCGCAGCAGGCGCGCCAGGAAGGAGCCGTACGCGCCCGCCACGTCTACGACGCGCGCGAAGCGCGTCCAGTTGTAGTCCAGCACGGCCGCCTCGGCGCCTGGGGCCAGCGCTGCTGCCTCAGGGCGGGCTGGTGCGCCACGCATCCTGTGGGGGGCGGTCAGGCTGCAAGCAGGGGAGCTGCTCTACGCCGGAACCCCATGCAGCAGCATGAAGCTGTGCGCGCTTGTTGCAGGCCGCAGAGCAGTGCGGGTGCATGCAGAGAGGCTGCTTGTGCGTTTAGGGCGCGCGCGCATGCCCTTGCATGCGCACTCCACGTCCCGCATCAAGCGTGTGATGTCCATGTCTTATTGATTGCCACAAGGCAGGCATCTATTGCTCACAGTGGTGCTCAGGCGCACACAGAGTGAGTGCGGGCGAGCAGGTGCGAGAGATGCAGGGCGGGCGCACCAAGCACAAAGTCGGTCGCGACCATGGCGCGCGAGAAGTTGCGCTCCTGGCCCTGGTCTGCCTGCCCGCCGCGCACAGGCTCGCGCGCCAGCCTGTGCCGCAGAGTGCCTGAAGCTCGACGCAGCGGAGTGCGACAAGGTGAGAGCGCAGGGACGCTCGTGCGCGGGTGCCACGCCGCTGTCGGCAAGCAGCCGGGGCGCCGGGCTCGACGCGCGCGGACCGCAGGCCGCGCGGGCGCACCTGCAGGAACTCGAAGAATGCCTGGCCGCCGCTGTGGCGTTTGAAACCATTTCCGCCGGTGCCCACCGCCCAGGGCAGCTCGCCCCAGGCGCCGTATGTGTTGTCCACCATGTGGAACACCTGCAGGTGGGACAGGCGTGAGCTCCAGGCGCCATGCTCACAACAGGCGTCAGGCTGCACAGCACAATGGCGTCCACAAAGGACATGCACAGCAGCAGTTGTTGAGCCAGGAAGCCTGAGTGCTTCCGCAGCAAGGTCACACTCGTTGGCGGAATTGCAATGGGCCAGGGGTCTGGGGCGCACAAAGGCCTTCATGTGGGTGGGGTGGTCCGCGAGCAGCAGGCGGCTCAGCACGTTGTTCTGGAAGCGCGCCGGGCGGCCCCAGGCGCCGGGCGCCACCGCCAGGCAGTGGTAGTTCACGGCCGCGCGCAGCACGCGGTGCAGGCAGTCGGGGTCCACGCCTGTTGGTGACAAGGGGTGAACCGCCAGGGCAACGGGTGCCTTGGCAGGTACGCTGGGCCTCTGCCTAGCATGACCGCATGCGCAGCCTGGCTCTGGGCGTACCCAGCTCAGACGCCAGCTGCTCAGACGTCTTTGGCCCCGCCTCCAGCGCGTCCGGGACGCCGAGCGTGGAGAGCGTGTGGATTACCTGCAAATGCAGCTAGGCGTCAGAGTACTGGGATGGCCCAGGCTGTGCCTGTAAGCATATTCATGCGCTGGCAGGACGACTCGAGGTGCACTCCGGACCGTGGACGATGGCCGTCTCGCACGCCCTGTCACCTCCTATGCAGACAGGAGACAGCAGAGGAACGCTTGACAGGAGACAGCACAGGATCGCTTGATATGGTGAGGTATAGTGTGGTCTGTAGCTGTATCTTGTACATACCTGGCTCTGCGCAAAGGCCGTGGCCTTCTCCGCGAGCAGCAAGGGCGGCGGCGCCAGCCAGTCCGCCAGCCACAGAGCCCACCGCCGCAGCGCCGCCGCTGCCTTGAAGGCAATCCAGGACGGCGGTCTGGACCAGTGCCTGCATACCCGGACACGTCCTGCTAACACAGATAACAAACCTGTCAAAGCAAGATCATTAGAGCAAAGCGCCCCACTGCCCTCTACTTAGAGCGCTGCACACGGCATAAGGTCCCGTAAGAACTGTTCCCCCGCTTGGTCCTCAGCAGGTCCAGACGAGACTGACATCAAGTGCAATGCTGTGCAAGGCATGCCTGGACTCCTTGTTATGGCGCATTGCTGCTGCACTCATCGTGATATATTCGGCTTGTTTAGCAAGTGGTGCTAGAGGTGCCAGAGAAGAGCACTGCCGCTTCTTGCAGAAATCAATTCATTGCTTGCAAGGCGCCCGGGCGTTACAATGCATGCAGCCGCGGACATGTGATTAACTTTTCCGAGCCAACTTGCCTGGCATGCACTAGAGTACGAAAGGGCGCTGTGCTGCTGCAGATGCAAGTAACGGCGGGGCTTGCTTCTGCAGCAGTACAGCCCCCTTCGTAATCTAGCAAGCCCCGCCAGTGCGCCAAGTCCACCTGCGTTGGCACCTCACATGCGGACCACCCCCCTGCTTAGGATCACTCGGGTCTCCTAGGACCCCAGCCATCACTTCATGAGCACTGTGCAAGAGATCTGTCCGCTGCGTTTCGCTGCAACCTGCATGCTGAGAGCCTGTATGGCGCTTCTCTTTTGTTAATTAAAATTGGATGCCATGTTGGAGGTTACATCATAATCACGCAAGATGCCACTCCATCAGCTTCCCCCTTAAACTCTCCTCAAAGACGCCAAGAGCCCCAGTAGCACAGGGGAAGACAGCACATGGTCATGGACGCACCAGTTAAGCACAGTCGCAAGGCCACCAGGTGCGGCACGCCGACCATGCACGAAAGTGCACACATCACTGTGGCCTGTTCTGCATCTCAAGCTATCTTCATGTGCACTTGCCTAACAACAAAATAAAGGCTGAATCTGAATACCTGGCATATAAGCGTGTGCATCGCTCATGCATCACAAATGTGCAGTGAAACTTCCTGGTCATCGAACAGGCATGCTACGTATGTCAGTCTGTCGCGCGGGTGCAGGGACTGGTCCAGGCCACCAGCCTGGATAGTGTACAATGTCGCGATTGTGCTGCGGCGCTGGTGCATGGCGCTGGCGGACTGGCTCGCTCCGCCGCCGCTGCTGCTGGCCGAGAAGGCCACAGCATATGCACAGAGCCAGGTTTCGCAGCCTCTTAGCTGTCCGCCCGTCCGGTCTTGCTGCTGACTTTGCTTGGAGTGCTGTCTGCTGCCTATTCGTTGGCTGCAGGCATAAATAGCGAGATGCTGGTTGTAGCAGCTGAAATGACGCTGCCTCCGTGCATAGGTCCTTGACACGCTGGTGAAGCTGGGCGTTGCGGACGCACTGGAGGCAGGACCAAAGACGTCTGAGCAGCTGGCGACTGAGCTAGGTTGGTTTCGTGCTGCATGCATTGTCAAGTAATAGAGGCGAATGCTGTTGGAGCAATTGTGCCCATCACATGCTCAGAGTCTGCATTGTATTAGCATTTGCCTTTCTGGCATGAAGTAATGTGTTATCTTGCTTCTTATAGAATCTCTGAGCCAACTCTTCCTTACCCAGGTGTCGGCCATGACCTGTGGGACCTCTTGCGCAGGCGTGCAGCAGGACTGCCTGCACCGCGTGCTGCGCGCGGCGGTGAACTACCACTGCCTGGCGGTGGCGCCGGGCGCCTGGGGCCGCGCGGCGCGCTTCCAGAACAACGCGCTGAGCAGCCTGCTGCTCAAGGACCACCCCGCCCACATGAGCTCTTTTGTGCGGGCCCTGCCAGCTCTGCCTCGCCTGCACCACAGCTATCACCCTGCTGCAGGCTCCGCAAAGGCCACAGCTCTTCTTGTTCTCTGCTCATGCATGTTCAAAGGGGTTTGTTGTTGGTATGTATACTTGCTGGATGGCATGCAGGCTCGTCCACATGTCCATATCGCCAGCTGCAGGGGTGCTGTTCGTAACTTTGCAAAAATTACCGCAGGTGCACCTCGTCGTGGACAACAGCTGGAAGGCGTGGGGCGTCATGCCCTGGGTGGTTGAAACGGGGGGGAATGGCTACAAACACGCCCACAACGGGACATCGCTCTGGGAGTACCTGCAGGCGAGCCCATTCAGGACGCTACCTAGCCAGCAGATTGCTGGAGCCTGCTCTTTGGCAGAGCTTCTTGCTCGACTTGGACGCTGCCGCCAGAGCGGCACCTGCCTGTGCTGAGGACTCGCCTGAGGCGGCTGGCAAGGGTACGACAGTACAGAGCGACTGGTGTCTCACCCGACGCGGAACGCAGGCCAACCAGGAGGAGGAGCGCAACTTCTCGCGCGCCATGGTCTCCCAGGACTTCATATTCTGTGCGCCCTGCTTCCAGTATCACCACTAAGTGGCACAAATGTTCAAAGAATTCCAAAGCCAATTATAGCAAAGAAGAGGCATATATACTCAAAGAAATGCAAAGCCAGTGATAGGACTGCCAAGATGTTATAATAACGTACTGTGTAATGATGTATCCACATTGTTGTCGCTTGTGCTTGTGCCCTTGGCTGACGGCAGCCGTGGGGAGTGCCAGGCACCGAGGCAGCCGTGCTGGACTACAACTGGACGCGCTTCTCGCGCGTCGTGGACATCGCGGGCGCGTATGGCTCCTTCCTGGCGCGGCTGCTGCGGCGCAACCAGCGCGCTGCCGGCGTGCTCTTCGACCAGCCGCAGGCGCGGCGCCGACTGTGTGGGCAGCCGCTCTGAGATGCATTGCCAGTGAGTGCAGCGTCAACAGCTGCATGTTGCCTTTTGTGAGGTGCTTGGCCTGTGCTTCCCTGCCCGTGCTTCTGTGCCAGGGGCTGCGTGCTGACGTGCTTGACATAGCATGTGGAGATGCTGCTGGTGCATGCTAGCTGGATTGAGGCAGCACGACGTGGCGCGCAAGTGGTCAACGTTCCCACCCTGTACTTCTGGCAAGCAGCCGGAGGCACGCGCGCGCAGGTGATCAACAACGCGCGCGAGCGCTGGGACAAGGACGCCGACAAGTCCGCGCTACGCAAGCGCGTCACCTTCGCGGGCGGCGACTTCTTCAAGCAGGGTGCCGCGCCTTGCTGTCCCAGAACAGGCCCCGACAGGCTGCTTGCTTCTGTGATGCAGGCGGGTGGGCTGTACAGAGACCTGCTCTGGTATAGCTATTGGTATGCAAGTGCAAAGCGCTCATAGCGCAGCGACTCACATCAAGTGACTTGACGCCCTCGCCTCCGCCCTTTTGCTGTGTGCCTGCATGTTTGTGGGCGGTCTTTTTTGGCCCAGCAAACGCACTGTCCTAGCTGTTGGGGTGCTGACCCCCTTACAAAGGGAATTGGCAACCTGACAGCTGAGACATATTGTTGTTGCGCCTTCAAATTCATGCTGTCACATGTGCCTGTCGCGCTGAACAACAATGTGTACCCTGACCCAGACACGCTGCCGCGGCCCGAGGCGGGCGATGTGTGGGTTCTGCGAAACATCCTGCATGACTGGAGCGACGCGGACTGCCAGCGCATCCTGTCAGCCATACGCGCGGCCGTCGGCGCAACTCCCATGACGCTCACCCTTGTGGAGGTATGCACACACCACTCCGCGTGCTCGCCTGCGGCATGCCTTTTGTTGCTGCTGCGCGGCCTGGCGGTTGTCGGTACAAGGGTATGCAGCCTGTATGTGCTTGAACAGCACGGCCACGGCTGGTGCAAGGCGTAGGATGCCTGCTTACTTTCTAGGGCAGGCGGAGGAAGCACTGCGGACATTGGCTTGCATGCAGTTCTGCGGCCCGCACCAACCTGCGTGATACAACGCTGCTGCCTCCACCGAGCCGCGCATTGGCAAGTGTGCTTCTGCGCTCACCGCACATTGCCATTCAACTGCTGTTCTATCAGCTGCATGTTGCGGCGACACCGAGTGGCGCGCTACTGCGCGGCTATGCAATCGGGAAGCTGAGTTCCGTAATGGCTTGCAGGTCTGCATCCTCAACGAGTACGCCGATCCGTATCCGACGCGTGAGTTTTTGGATTTGCACATGATGGTGAGATGCGCGCAACCCTGGCTTGCATGGCTGTGAGTGGTTGCTTGTGTGGACTCCTCTGCATGAGGCGCACGCCTTGCAGTAGATGCTTTCTGTGAGGTTCAACCGACTGCAGATGCACCAATGCTTGCATGCAATTGAAAACTGTAAAGCTGCATCGCAGTGCTTTGCTGTTCTGCTGCACTCTTGAGCACGCAGTCAAACCTACAGGCTTTGTGGGTGGCGCGATGCGTGCATGTGCGTACACACATTCTTTGCGTGGTGATGCCACTGGGTGTCGCGCATGTCATGTGAAGAGCAGTGCTTAAAGTCTGGTTTGGGTTGCTGCAGGTGACACTTGCCGGCCGGGAGCGCACAGCGGCACAGTGGAAGACCCTGTTGTCGGGCGCGGGCTTCAAGCTCAACCGCATTGTGGCCTGCCGCGCGCCGCTCTGCGTGGTGGAGGCCGTGCCTGTGTGATATATGAGGCGTTTTTGGTGTTGCGGCTGTGGCATGACATGTGTCTCAAGTGCCACAAGTGTAATAGTGAGTCATATGCACTGACAAGCGTGCATTATGTGTTCTGTTGCTTGCTGAAAGCTGTCTGGCGAGTCTGCACATTGTTCTCTTATTTGAAGTAGCTACTCACTTGATGCTCAAGGCTATCTGTAGCATTTACCTACCCTTTTTCTTTCTTTTTTTTCCTTTTTTACCCTTTGTGACAAGATGTTGCAATACTTAGGGGGGTTCAGCACCCACACAAACAGAGACACATGGTCAAAGCAATGCTTTCGGCAACATAGCAGCTATAGAACTTGCACCGAGCGAGAAGCCCTCACAAAGAAGTCAAAGCTAGCATGGCGCTGTTCTGTGCAATACTTGTACCAGAGTATAGCTCCAGGCATGCGGCCTACAAGGCAGAAACGGCAGCATGCCTGTGCAGGCGCAGTCAGAGTCACCAAGACAGGTCCTACACAGGGACAGCCTCGACAACACACAGCGGCCCGCGTGTGCGCACGATGCTGCGCAGCTTGAAGCCCGCGCCGGATAGCAGCGCCTCCCACTCCACACGCGTGCGCTCCCGGCCGAACTCTTGCTCAGTCTGGCGTGCGCAGACGCGCATTAGCATGTCTTGCTTGCGAGTAAGATTTGCCTCGAGCTTGAGGCGCGCTGTGTGCGCCACTGTCGCGCGCTGCCCCTCATATGGGCACGGCCTCCACCACGCACAGAGCGCCGCGCGTGCGCGTGATGCCACGCAGCTTGAAGCCTGTGCTTGACAGCAGGGTCTCCCACTCCGCGCGCGTGCGCTCGCGGCCGCTCGCCAGCATAGTCTAGCGTGCACACAGATGCGCACGTGTCACTCAGTATTCAAGCAATAGACTCTGTGCCACGCGCTCATCTACTGGCAAGCCTGCTTTACATGTTCCCGCCCTGCCTGCAGCAGCCATACATGTGTGCACAATACACCGGCAGGTGACACTCCTTTGCACCACACATCCGACGAAGGTCCTGGTGAAACATGCAGACATATTGGGCACGACATGCCCACACACAACACATCAAGCAAGCAGCCTGGCTGCTTGTGTAGGGCAGTTTGCAGCCTGTTGCATGTGCAGTACATGCCATCAAAACCACCTGAGCAGTCGCAGGCCTTGCGCCCAGGGCGCACCATGACCATGAGGTCTGCCATGATGTTTGTCATGCAGGTGCCGTCAAACTCGCGCGGGATGCAGAACTGAGCGGACCCGCACAGGCACGTCAGCGAACTGCCGTGTTTGCGTGCTGCCAGAGTGCTGACGCTCGCAGGGGTGGACAAAAGCAGGTAGCAAAACCAGGCAGATCACGACATATCAGCAGGTCGCCCTAGGCTGACAAGCTGACAACCTCTGACAAGGCAGCTACAGCAAACCATTTCACCAGTCACTTGGGGGACCCTGGTGCGAATGCACTGAAGAGTGCCACACCACTGTCATCATAGGACAGCTCATGCAGGTGTGCCCCGGCAGGGCTGCATAGCCAAGCTCCTGCGCTCAGAGAGAGCACAGCAGTTTTGTCTGCCACATATCAGGAAGGGGCAGACTCTGACCCTCTGTCAAAGCTGTCTAGCAGGTCGTTATGTCATCGGTCTGCCCTGGTGACTCTGCCTGTGTGGCACAAGCATTCCGGGTAGGAAGACGGGGCATGTTCACCTCGCACAGGCAGAGCGTGACGGGCATGCTGCCCATGGCCGCGCGCATGGCGGCCAGGATGCGCGCCGCATCGACGTCGTTCCAGTCGTGCAGGATGTGGCGCAGGACCCAGGCGTCGCCCGCCTTCGGCTGAGGCATCGTCTCTGCGGCAGGCCGCACAGACTCAGCGACTCCCAGTGCATGGCCAAGGCGCTCGCATGCGCTCTGACACACCATGACGTCGCACCGGCATGGTCCTGGTCTGAACCACGTGGTCAATGCAACACCCTGGTGTTTCTGGTGTGCCGGGCGGCAGACAGGCAGGCGCTGCCAGCGCACCGCTCCTGAAGAAGTCACCGGCCACGAAGGCGGTGCGGCTGCGCAGGTCGGCCTTGTCGGCCTCCTTGCTCCAGACCTGGCGGGACCTGGCGATGACCTGGCCGTACCCGCATGCCACCTCGGCATCAGCCCCCGCACGAACCGCCCACGCCCCCAGGCGCGATCCATGCACCCCGGCAGGTGACCGCGCGCGCGGCAAGCTGACAGGCGCAGCATGCCGGCATCCAGGGACGGGGCAGCCCAGCCGACGAGAACACACACAGGTCTCCCGGCTTGTGCGGCCCTCCAGGCGCGCGCCGAGCGGCACGCAGCATCACGGCACGTGACACCAGGCAGCGCGCATGCGGCCGCCCGCGCGCGCCTGCGGCTGGTCGAAGAGCACGCCCTCCGCGCGCGGCGCGTGCTGCATGAGGCGCGCCAGGAACGAGCCGTATGCGCCTGCGATGTCCACGAAGCGCGAAAAGCGCGACCAGTCGAAGTCCGCGACCACCGCCTTGATGCCTGCAGCGCGCCAGCGGGCCAGCAGATGCGGTGAGCTCTTCGGCTCTCTTGTGCGGCTCTCTTATGCTGTGTGCGGCTCTCTTATGCGACAGCTGAAGAGCTTTGGCACACGAGGGCCAGCACTGGCAGCCAGCTGGCGGCGCCAGTGGAGCGCGGCGCAAGCCTGGCCGGGTGCACGGCACACCACACCCCACACTGTTTCATCAAGCATGCATGTCGGAGTCTGCAGGGTTGGGGACTGGTAAACCATGCGCCATGCTGCTAGGCATACTACCTCGGCAGCATGCCGCCGCCTGGCACGTTTGTGACGTGCACTGTCTGTCTGTGCGCGGGGTGCGGCGCACCGAAAGTGTCGTCGGTGGCGACCATGGCGCGCGAGAAGTCTGCCTCGCGCTCGGGGTCCGCCTGCCGGCCACAGACCCTGTCAAGCGGTCACATGGCTCAGCGCTGACCCACAGTGCATGCACTTCCTCCGCGGCACCTGACAATCTTGTGGTACAAACGGCCCGAAGGCTGCTGCTCACAGCATCATACCTGCCTGTGTGCAGCAGGGCCGACCGGTACGCCCGAGTGCCCCGCACAGGGCCACAGGCCGCCACAGGGCCGACTCGACCGGGCGCCCGCGCACCTTGAGCAGCTCCCACAGGGACTGGCCCTCGTGCGTCATTCTGAAGGTGTTTTTACCCGTCCTGATGGCCGGCTCGAGCGCGGCGAGCGTTGGGTACCCATCGTCCACTGTCCATTGGATCTGCGCCACCAATCCAGCCCCCATCAGCACGTTGCCTCGGGAACACAGCGCACGTTGCTTGACCAGCACGACCAGTGCACGTCGCTGCCGCCCACGCACCATCGGCCAGGCATTGTTGGGATGGTCGTCGCGCAGCACGTCGCCAAGCGCGGCGTTTGCAAAGCGCGGCGGCTGGCCGCGCGCGCCCGGCGCTGCGGTCAGCAGCTTCATGTTGACGGCCGCGCGCATCACGCGGTACAGCGTGTCCACATGCAGGCCTGCGCGCAGGGACGCGGGTGAGTGCGTGGAGCGCAGACCACATGCTACATGCATATTAACTGGTGCATCTGTGGGTGGCGGAGCGCGGCGGCTGCCGCCGCATGACGTGCACTACGGTCAGCGGCGCTGCTCATGGCCATGCGCGGCACGTAGTACAGCGTGGGTGTGGGACCCTGGCATGGTGCGCTCATGATCAAGTGTACAGCATGGATCTGGTACTTGCATGCACCCGGCGCAGGGACAGACTGCATATATGCTTTGCGCGCTTTAGCTTGAGGCTCCTGAGGACCAACAAATGTTTTGACGCTTCCGTAGAGGGAGCCAAAGCGTGTGCTTGCCACTGTGGCCGGCAGAAGCATGTGATACAAGTGACAGATCGACTTGCTCACAGAGCTTCCCAGACGGCTGAATGATCCAGATGGCTCGGTGTGGTGACAAAAGCAAAGCAAGGGGCCCTCCACGGCCGACGCAGCCAGCGGGTTTTCTTCGCAAACGTCTGCACCCAAGGCCGCGGGCGGGCGGCGGGCACACCGAGCTCCTTGGCGAGCTGGTCGGCGGACTTGGGCCCGTGCGCGAGCGCGTCGAACACGCCGACCTTCTTCAGGCTGTACAGGACCTGCGCAGCGCTGAGCGCACTGAGTGCAGGCTGTACAGGACCTGCGCAGCATCGAGCGCACTGAGTGCAGGCTGTACAGGACCTGCGCAGCGCCGAGCGCACTGAGTGCAGGGCCGGCCTGAAGTGCGGCTGAGCATCGGCAGCCAGCGAGAGCACGCTCAGTGCTCGCAAGAGCGCGGAGAGACTTGGGGAAGCAGCAAGCGCTCGACATACGCAATTTTCAAGACTGCTTGTGACTGGGTCAACTGCGTGGCAAGTGTAGGCACACGCAGCGCGCCTGTGCAGTCATGAAGCCCACGGAAATCTCAAAGGCGCGCAAGGGCGGGGGAGTGAGGTAGTTGTGAAGCCACTGGCACCAGCTGCGCAAGTGCATTGATATGGTGTAGACAAGCCAGGAGCTGGGCGCGGAGTAGTCCCTGCATTCAGCAGAGACCCAGTACAGTGCTTTCAAGTAGCGACACAAAAGGCGCCGTCGCACAGATGTTCGCATGGCGATGCCCAAGCAGACACCAAAGCACAATCGGTACACATCGGTCGTGAGCAGCCCTGTGAGACGCACCTCATCTTGGTGACGTGAGGCAGATCAATTGAACCAGTATGCGTTGCAAAGTGGCGAGTCCAATGCGACGCTCGAGATGCTTGCTCAGGGCCGAAGCTTGGCGCAGGTTGCCTGACGGATGTGTGTGTGTTGATACACATTAATAATGCTTGTGCCCTGATGTCAGTTGTACTCGGGGGGAAACGTACGAGCAGGCTTCCGCCCACTTTCGAGAACCGACCGTTTACTAATCCCTGCCCTAGGCCAGAGTCTGCCCACCTCAACACGTCGACTCTGCCCTCTCCGCTTCGCTAGAAGCGGGTGCTTAGACCAGACACGCAGCTGGAGAACAGCTCTTTAGGAGCGCGGCGCACAGACAATCTTTCCTCACCTACTTCTCTCTGCTGCTCTGCAGGTATGCCGCCCTGGGCGAGCCTGCGCTTGCGCTTTGCGACGAGCAAGCGCTGCTGCGTGCTTGCAGTGGGCGCCGCGCACCCTCTCGCCCCGAACATGACCCGCTCCGCCCCGATCGGCAGGGGCTGCTTTGTGACAGTGCCTGTCAGCTGCGCGCTTGCTGCACAGGCAGCTGGCTCCACACGCTGCCGCCCCTGGAGCTGACGCGCTTTTGCCGCTTGCAGGCGCCAGGTGTGCCGCGGCCCTCGGCCTGAGCCGCGGCGCGGCGCGGACACGCGCGCCTGCAGCGGGGGGCAGCGGCGAGCGGCGCACCGCGCGGGTGCCTGTAGCGCGCGCGATGTTCGCCGCGGGGCTGCCCGCGCAGGTCGGGCTCGCGCTGACGAGCGCGGGCGTGGCAGGCGCCGGCGACACACTGGGCAGCTTGGCGCGGTGCGCCCCCCGTCACTCTCATGCCACACGGCTGTGCAGCAGGACCGGGTGACGCGCGCCAGCACAGCACGCCGCTTTTGAAAAGAGGCCCCTCGCCCCTTGCCTATGACAACCCCACCACAACGCTTGTGGGGTGTGGATGTCAGGAAGCGTCCGCCGCAGTGCGGTGCAACAAGCTGCTTGCTTGCAAGCTAGTCCGCGAACCAGCTAGCGCCACGCAGTGGAGGAGCGCAGTGCACGCGCCCCGCTGTGGGCTGTCGGCCTTCCTGAGCTCGCAGCCACCGGTTCGCTGCTGCAGAGCAGTAGCTGCAAGTGTGCGCCTCTCTACGTCCGACGCACGAGCGAACGCGTGCAGGCCTGCGGCCGGCCGGCGCGGCAAGCGGCCGTGCGTCGCGGGCGCGCCGGCCGCGCTGGGTGCGGCAGTGGCGTGCGCGGGCGCAGTGCTCGACCTGGGCATCGTGGAGGCGGTGCTGGCTGCCGCCGTGTCCGGCAGCGCCTGCCCTCCCAGGCGCGAGCGCGGGGATGGTCGCAGTGCGGGGCGGGAGCGCTGCACACTGCAGCGTGCCTGCTTTGTTTACGTTGGACTTGATGGAGGAGAAGCAAGTGTGGGCATGTATGTAATGACTGTGTGGCAGTGCTGGGCGGGGCTGCTTAGACAAACTGTGTCCTTGTAGCAAACTACTCAGGCGCTGGAGTCGTATCAGTGCAGCCTATTGAAGCATAGTCAAGTGCTGCCCAGTGTCAGTAAGGGGCCAATGTCGGGCAGTGGCGACGGAAGCAGTGATAGCGGTCTTTGCATTCGTGCCCTGGCGGAGTGCCATGTTGCCAAACGAGGCGGCAACAAAGTACGTGTGATGGTGTGCGCAGGACGTCGAACGCGACAGGCTCGCGGCGCTCGGTGGCGCCGGCCTACTGCCTGGCGAGCAGCAAGACGCGGCGCAAGCGCGGCCGGCCGGCGGGCGATGGCGCGGGCGGCGGCGGCGGCGACGACGGCGGCGGCGGCGCTGGGGATGGCTGGGACGGCGAGGGCGCGAGCTGGGGCGACGGTCGCGCGGACGGCATCTGGCTCTGGCAGGCGCTCTGCCTGTGCAGCCTGCTGCAGGCGCGCCTCACCCCCTTGTGGGCCGCGTGCATGTGCCCAGCTCTGCATGGGTGCCGTGGTCTCTTTGAGTGCGAGGAGGTCCTATAGGGAGCAGACGGGAGGAGCTACAGCTGGGGCAGCGGGCGGCAAGTTTGCCCCAGGCCATGGCATGCGCTGGCCAGGGCGTGTTGTCGCCACGGCGCCATGGTAAAGCTCGTCTTCATCATGGTTTATGCGAGCTACGGCTTGCGAGCATGCCGCTTGTGAGCACCGTCTGCAGGCGGGCACCTGAAGCGCCCAACGTGCCACCTGATGTGGGGTCGGGGGCGGCGCAGGCGGCGCACTACCTGCTGCACGGCGGCGAGGAGCGGGGGCAGCCGAGCAGCGCGTTTGCGTGCCTGGCGAGCAGCCTGTACGCGCGGCCCGGCAGCGGCCTGCAGCCGCGCGCGTCCGTCGCATGAGACCCTTTGCTGACAGGCCAAACCCCATTTGCCCTACCTGTTGAGCGGCTGCCTGCAGCTGCGCGGTGTGTTGCTGTGCGAGCCTGGGGGACCACAACGGTCTTATTTCATCACAGATCAGTGCATGTTGCGAGAAGTCTTGCCGCATGTGGGGGTGGCTGCTGCGACTTGCAGAGTGAGGCGAGTGGCAGCGCGGAAGAGCAGAGCAGCGCGTTTGCGTGCCAGTGAGCAGTTGACAGTGGAATTTGGTGGGACCTGGCAGCTGCAGTCACGCAGGAAACTGGGGCAGTACGCCTCGTGAGGCGTGCGAGCAGCGTATGTCGCGAGGTGCCGCTTTCACAGCATGCTTGGCAATACAGCTACTGTATGTATATCTAGTGTAAAGGTTGCTTAGCAGCTGTCCTTGGCGAGAGGAGACGTCGCTCTTGTGTGCCACGGGTTACCTTTCAGTTTCCGCTCGGCGAGGTTGTATCTGCTGGGATAAGAGGCTGGTTGCCATGAGGCGTGCATGTACTTGTAATGACTGCAATAGCGCAGCGGTCCCATGCCGTATAGCTCAGGACATGGTTTTAGCGCTAAGCCAGTTGTGAGTGACCATGGGAAGGCCCCTTGTGCGGGCTGCCCAGCTGGATGGAAGCCTGTGGGTGTCTAATTGCAGCGTGTGAGAAGCTCTGTCTGGTTCAACCTCATATGTCTTGCTGCGTGAGCTCAGCATGCAGGTGAGCCTGTGCACTTCAGCGGCATGATGCTGTCCGCGTGCTAAATAGACCTTTCTCTGCCTCATCACTGGGCACGCCGGCCTGGCACCCACGCTCACTTCCACAATGGCTGGGCGCTTTGCAGCGCGCTGCCGCCAGCTGATAGCGGCGCACGCAGCGACGGCCTGCCCACCCACTGCTGCGCACAGCTACCAGCAGCTTGCGCGCATCTCCGGCTGGAGAGCAGGGCAGTCCGTGGTGCACGCAGAGAGCGGGTGTGCAAACGATTTTTCTTAACACAGTCGCTCACAGTTCAAACGTATCTGACGCCTGGGTGGTGCCTTGGCTTTGCGAGCACGTCATGCGCTCGGCCCTCACACACACGGCGCAGTGCCGTGCAGAGGACGCCCAGCGTCTGGCGGCCGCTCGCGTTCTGCGCGGCCGGGTCTGCGGCTGCCTTCTGGCTGGCAGCGTCCGCGGCCGATGAGCGGGAACAGACGGGCTCCCCCATACCCAGCCTGCGGAGCAAGCTGGGCCTGGGGCATGCGGCGACGCGCGCGCCGGCGTGGACCGAGGACCTGCCCCTCGGCGTTCGGCAAGTCGCGCAGCAGGTGTATAGGAGCTGGATGGGGCTCTCGCCGAGCCACCGGGCGGTCATGAACATAATCGGCGTGAACGCTGGCGTGTACCTCCTGTGGCGCTTGCCGCTGATGAAGGTGCCGCCCGCTGCCGCCCGCCTGCCCCGCTCCCCGGCAGCTCCCCCAACCCGGCGCCGGGACGTCCTCGCGCCGCAGTCTCCTGCTGGCCTGCCGCGCGTGCCTGCCGCGCCTCGTGTGCGCGCCACAGCCCTTGCGCTCGCATGTTGGCGCCGTGCCTTGTGAGGCGCGCGGCGGGCCCCCCGCCGTGCGCCGTCCCACTGCAGCGCGCGCCGGCGCACCGGCACAGCATCCGCTCTGCCTTGGCGCCGCGCTGTCGGCCGGCGCCGTCGCGGGGTTTTCATGACCCTGCGCGCGCAGGGCTTCTGCAACCGGTACCTGGTCCAGGCGCTGCCGCCGCAGCGCACGCGCGCGATCACGATGCTGACCAGCAACTTCAGCCACTCCGGCCTGCTGCACCTGGGCATCAACATGCTCGCCTTCTCCGGCTTTGGCGGCGCGGTCTGCCAGGCGCGCCCGCGCGCGGCGCCGGGCTGCCGCGGCCCGGCCCTGAGGGCCGCCTGAGCTCGGGCGTGCGCGGCTTCCTCACGGGCGTGTGGACAGAACTTGTGAATTGTTCAAGGGATGTGCACAAGGTGGTGAGGGCCTGATGTGTTCAAACAAATGTACACGAGGTGCTCAGGGGCGGCGCATGCGCAGGTGCTGGGGCCGGACCAGTTCATGGCGTTCTTCATAACAGCCGGGCTGGCATCGTCTGCGGTGCGCGCCCTGGCCTCCCAAGGGTCTGTGCCCCAGGGAAGGCTGTGTCGGGCTCGTGCTGCCGCTCTCACACAGAATAAATGCGCAGCACACTCCACACACCACTCAAATGGGGGGATACGTGCTGTTTGCACACCAAATAAATTGCACGTGGGCAGGGAAACATGACATGCGTCTCTTTGAGCGCACGTGTCGCAGTGTCCCAGCACCAGTGTCCTCCGTGGGGTGCAAGGAGCCGTGACTGTGGGGCCAGGTGTCGCTGGTGGGGCGGCTGCGGCCGGGCGCTCGCGGCGGCGGCAGCCTGGGCGCGTCGGGCGCCGTGTACGCCTGCTTCGCCGCGTACGGCGTGCTGCACCCCGACCAGAAGGCCGCACTCATCTTCCTGCCCAATGTGCGCCCACCGGCGGCCCTCCTGGGGTTGTTGCATGTGCTGTGATGATGGTGGAAGCGCCCCTCCGGCTGCTGTCCAGGTCTGCTGTGGTGTGGACATGTCCTCGGTGCAATTGTGTGCGCGGGCGCGTGCGCCGCTGGGCGCCCTGCGGGGCGCAGCCTCATGGGGGGTCGTAAGGTCCGGCCAGGAGCAGATTCACATAGGCTGGGCATGCCGCATCCGACCACATGTCTAACATTCACCGTGCGTGTGGGATTGTATTGTATTGATAGTGCTGCTCAGGTATGTACTGGCTTGTCCCTCGCTCCTGGTAAAACAACAATGCTGCGCGCTGCTCAAGGGGCTCAGCAGCGCTGTGCCTGGCGTGGCTGAGGACAGAGCTCCGGCACTGATTGCGAGGCGGTGCCGCGCGGCAGATGCCGATCGCGATGGGCACGCTGCTGCCGTGCATGATGGGCCTGGACGCGCTGGGCGCGTTCCTGCGCTGGCGCACGCTCGACCACCTGGGCCACCTTGGGGGCGCGCTGTTCGGCGTCGTATACGCATTCGTCGGCATCGGCGCATGGGAGCGCTGGCGCGCGGCGCGCGCGCCGCGCCTGCAGAAGGGCTGAGCTGGCGCGCCGCCTGTGGGGGCACATGCACGGCCGCCTCGCATGCGCTGGCGCGTGCTCGCTCTCCTGGATCGTGCGGGCGGCATGCTGCTTGACGTAACTGACGCTGTGTACGCATGCTGCTGCGCATAAGCATGCTTCGAATGTGCTGCCCGCTGTATTTCGTGTCAGCAGCAAGATGTGCGCGTGCTATGCACGACTTTGTATTCAGATGTGTGGTTGATGTGTACTCTCACCTATTCTGTCATGCTGGCGCCTGAATTGAGTCTCTGCCTGCAAGTCAGCAGGCAGGCAGCTGCACTGGTGCTTGCGGTGTGGTCGGGTCCGCCCGTGCCACTCTGCTGTGTGGCGATCCTGCATACAAATTGTAACACAGAAAGGCCGACAGTCGGAGCGCAAAGCGCAGTCGTCCAGCGTTCTCGTATGCCCATTCCAGCCAAACATTCAAGACCGGCAGTGCTGGACAGGCAGGATGGCCCTTGTAGCACGCTCTCTGGCAGTCGTCACGTTCCTAATGTGCTTTGTTGCGCACATCCTAGGCCAATGAGAGGCCCCAAGCGCCCATGGATCAAGGTCGGCGTCTGATCTGGCCAGGCAAGCGGCATGCATTCAAGCGCTCAAGGCATGGCTCCAGCGCGCATGCATGTACCCGCATTGCCAGAAACGAAGCAACAGGCCATCCCCTATTGCCAGTACCATCATACGAGCAGCCGCGGCTCGCCATGCAGAGGCACACCATAGAAGTGACGTGACTGTACATGAGATGGCGTGCCCGGCTGCTGGGTGCTGGCGCTACTGGCTCAAGCAATGCTCCCTGGCCATGCGCCGCAGGCAGCAGGTGGCTCAAACAAGCAGCTTCACGCCTGCAATCGGCCATGCGTGTGCAACGTCCAAGCGCGGAGCACAAAACAGACCCAGATGACCCAAGGAAAGCAAGCTGAGTCGCGAAACAGCGCAGGTCTTCAGGCATACTTCATGTTCACATGCGGCAAAACTTCGCTACGTTCGGCCCGTGGGAGGTCACAGCCAGACGCCCTTCGTCTGCGCATCGCCGGCGGCGGGCGCGGCCGCAGCCTCCGGCGCGGCCGCGGCCTCCGCCACGGGCTCCGCCCCATTAGGCACCGCGCTGTCGGCGCCGTCCACAGCGCCGTTGACGCTGAGGAAGCGCACGCTGACCTCCCAGTCCCGCTCGCCCTGGGCGCGCGCTCCGCATGTCGCAGTCAAGCGCGCCTGCAGGACCGCCTTTGCGATCGCTCGCTTCACTGGGGGTGCAGCGTCCAGACGACACTGTGCCTTGCACATTGCAGAGGCCGCCACAGCCACACGCCGTGCGAGCGGTGCGAGCTGCGCGCGCTCTTGGAGCACAGCTGTGAGCTGGTGCGGAACTCGCTGTTATGTGCGAGGGCGCTGCGGAGGGTAAGCAAGCCTTCGCTCGTGCATGCGCAGCCCTGGCCTTCCGGTCGCTTCCGCCTCGCGCAGCGCCTGCCTGGGCGCTGCCAGCCGGGCTGCGTCGCGCACCAGCGTGGCCTGAAACACAGTTGGGCGCTCCGAGGACGCTGCGCATGCCACCAGCTCGTCGGCAGCTCGCATCTCCCGCACCTGCGCCGGCATGTATGGTCAACACCTGGGAGGCATGCCCAAGGCCGCGGGCAGGGGTGGCATCGCAGTGTGCGAGTGTGCACGTGACGACATGCAGATGGGCATGCGCATGCCCAGTCATGGCAGGAAAGCAGCCGTTGCCTCAGGAGACCCCCGGCTCCTGCACACTGCACGGAGGAAAGGCCAATCTCGGGCCTATCAGCCTCTTGAGGGCTAAGTGCGGCCCAGGCGTGCAGCCACACCCAGACCTGCCCAGGCAGGAGCTCACGC